>JRHI01000324.1_pt1 | contig 54433 bp, 66 predicted proteins | sample 215371 | NCBI WGS metagenome assembly JRHI01 (sample SAMN02929681, study PRJNA255918) | sediment metagenome | biome: cave system; feature: Ice Cave; material: Sediment; isolation source: sediment from deep within a dark volcanic ice cave with no known source of... ...
CTTCGGCCTGTACCTCATTCAGCCGTTACAGTCCACTAGCAGAGCGACCCTGTGGTCAAGCAAGGCTTTTGACGTTAGCGTTGACCGCAGATGAGCGCCAAGGTCGACCTCGTTTCGGTGCAGAAGGGCAAGGGTGCCATCCACCTGACCGTCCGGGCGGAGCCCGACCGCAAGGTCCGGACCCTCTGCGACCGAACCTTCGAGCCGGGCGAGGTCAGCGTCACCAAGCTGGAGGCGACCTGCCAGGCCTGCGCTCGGCGGAGCGAAAACCCCGCGCTCCTGTCGAATGCCCTCTTCGGCGAGGACATGGGTGCCAAGCTGCTCGAGCTCTCGCTGGCCGGCGCCCATAAGCGGCCCGAGGATCGCCGAGCGGATGAACGCGCCGCGTCGGCCGAACCGCCGCGCCTGACGGTTGTGAAGACCGGTTCGCCAGCGGTTCCGGCGGCGCCACCGCCGGAGCGGGGCAGGCCTGCCCCCGGGGGGCTCGACCTCAGCCGCTTCACGGAGGTTGGACGCGACCTCTACCGGAGCCCGGGCGGAGTCACCCTGCGGCTCGTCCGGAGCCGGAGCGGCGAGTGGGATGTCGCTGACATCGAATGCGACGCGGCGACCCGCGTCGAGCACCTCGGTGACGGCCGTGTCCGGATCCGCGTCGGCGACATCAGGATCGAGTATTCGGGGAGCTTCGAGCGCAAGCTCCGGCTCACCTAGTGGGCTGTTAGGGGACGAGGAGGATTTTGGTGGCCTCGCGCCGATCGAACATCTCATATGCGCGGGCGCCCTCATCGAGGTTCAGGCGGTGGCTCACGATCCGGGCTGGATCCAGCTTTTCCGCGGCGATCAGGTCCAGCAGCTGCCGCATGTAGGCCGGCACATTGCACACGCCGCCCGTATAGGTGAGGTTGTTCCACCAAATCCGGGTGTGCGGAAAGTTGCCCTCCAGCATCTCAGGGACACCGACCACTGAGACTGTCCCTCCCGGCCGGACAGAGTAGATGGCCGTCTCGATCGTCGCAGCCAGGCCGACGCACTCCACGCTGGCGTCGGTTCCGTGGCCGCCCGTCAACGCCTTGACCTGTTTCGCGGCGTTGCCGTCAGCGGCATTGATCGGGGTTGCGCCCAATTGGGCAGCCAGCTTCAGCCTCTCCTCGACCATGTCGATGGCGAAGACCTGGCTCGGTCCGAAAAGTTGGGCTGACATGACGGCCATGAGGCCGACCGGCCCCGCACCGACCACGGCAACGGTGTCTCCGGGTTGGATGCGGGCCCGCTCCGCACCAAAGAAACCCGTTGCGAGGATGTCCCCCACGAAGAGGGCCTGTTCGTCGGAGACGGCGTCCGGAATCGGCTCGAGCGTCTGATTGGCGAGGGGCACGACGCAATATTCGGCCTGACCGCCGCCGAGGTCGCCGAAGTGCTGCCCGTAGCCGAAGACCCCCTTCCTCTCGCACTGCGAGAACCAACCCCGGCGGCAATTGATGCAGTGGCCGCAGTAGGTGAAGAAGCAGGCCACCACCCGGTCGCCGGGTTTGACTCGCTGCACGTGGTCCCCGACATCCTCGACCACACCGACGAACTCATGACCGAGGATCGCTCCCGCCTGGATGGGGATCCGCTCGTGGTAAAGGTGCAGGTCGGAGCCGCAGATGGCGCTCGTCGTCACCTTGACCAGGGCATCCTCCGGGCCTTTGAGGGTGGGCCGTGGAACGTCGTCCAGCCGCACCGTCCGGGCTCCCTGGAAGGTGAGGGCGCGCATCCCGAGATTCTATCTTTACCAATCAGTGGTCGTGGCGTTATAGTGATAAAGTCGTTATCAATTATTCGCTCCTCCAGATATCGGAGACAAAGGAGGTTTCACAACCAAATGGAACAGACACTGTGGGTAGTCGTGATCGCGCTGGCGGTCATCCTCGTCCTTGCGTTCATCGTCCGGATGATCACCAATCGCCGTTCCAAGCCCACGTTCGAAACACGCGAGCTTCCCGGCAGCTACGTCTCTGCGTATGAGACGCGGATGAATGAGCTGCAGGCAATGTTCGTCAGCAACCCCCGTGAGGCTGTCGCCGGGGCCAAGCAGCTGGTCGACGACATGACGACGCGAATGGGTTATCCGACCCGCCTCACCGATCGTGAGCGGCTTACCGACATGGCCTCGGTGGAGCGCAAGCACGCGGATCACTACAAGGTCGGGATGGCGCTCAAGCCGGACTCAACCACTGAGGAGATGAGGCGGGCGCTCCAGTCATATCTCGACCTGGCTCGCGGCCTGCTCGCCCGCGCGACCCCGAGCGAGACTCGCGAGGCTGAGACGAGACCCGAGATCGCCAGCTGATCTGACCACGACAACCGTCCGTATTGAGGCCCGGCCCGCGCCGGGCCTCAATTGTTTTCAACCTAAGGACTCCTGCGCGGGGTTGCAGGCACGCTCCTCATAAGCCCGTAGGCTTGGCAGATGAAGCTCCGCAACAGCGTCGTGCTGATCACCGGCGCCTCGAGCGGCATCGGCCAGGCAACCGCTCGGGCGTTTGCGCGAAAGGGCGCCAGCCTCGCTCTCTGCGCCCGCCGCGTGGACCGGCTCCAGGCGGTCGCGGAACAGTGTCTCGCGGATGGATCGCCGCTGGTGACCACCCAGCGGGCCGATCTGCGCAAGCGGGATGATGCCCGCGCCTTCGTGGCCGTCGCCCTCCGCGACCACGAGCGCATCGATGTGCTGATCAACAACGCTGGGCTCGGCTGGTCCGGGCCATTGGTGGACATGCCCCCGGACAAGGCGGCGGAGCTGGTTGAAACCAACATCCTGGGCCTCCTCTGGGCCACCCAGGCCGCACTCCCGGCCATGATCGCGGCCGGCCGGGGCGTGATCGTGAACATCTCCTCGATCGTGGGCTTCCGGGCCGCTCCCTACTCCGCCGTGTACTCGGCCACGAAACATGCCGTCACCGGCCTCTCTCACGCCCTTCGCGGGGAATTGAGTGGAACGGGCGTAAAGGTCTGCACGGTCTACCCCGCGGTCACGACGAGCGAGTTCTTCACCGTGAGCGGCGGCAGCGCGACGGGCCCCACGTATTCGGCGGAGTGGGTCGCCAACCTGATCGTGCGCACGGCGCGGTTTCCTCGCCGCGATGCGATCGTCTTTCCCTTCCGGCTGGCTGACCTGGCCGAACCTGTGCTCGGCGGCCTCATCGACCACGTTCTCGGCGAAGCTCGCCGGAAGTCAGAGCCAGAGATCGTCAGGTGACCCTCGTGGTGCTGCTCGCCCTGGGCGCAGCGGTGCTCCATGCGACCTGGAACGTGCTCCTCAAGGCTTCGCTCGACCCCCTTCCGGTGACGGCGCGCGCTCTCGCCGCCTCCGCGCTTGTCGTGGCTCCCCTGACCCTGGCCGGTTGGCTGGCGACGGGCCGGCCGGGCCTGCCGCCAGCCGCCTGGGCCGTGATGGCCGCCTCGGCCGCGGCGGAAGTCCTCTACTTCGTCCAACTGAGCCGCGCGTATCGGGCCGGAGAGCTGTCCGAGGTCTACCCCATCGCACGTGGGACCGGCCCGCTGATCGCCATCGCCGGCGGCATCCTCCTCCTTCGGGAAAAGTTGACTCCGGCCGAGGTCGCCGGCGTCGTCGCGCTGGTGGCCGGCATCTGGATCGTCCGCCGGCCGCGGCCCGGGCCGGCCCTCATGCCAGCTCTGCTGACAGGGATCTTCATCGGTGTCTACACCACGCTTGACCGGGTTGGGGTGAGCCTGGGACCGGCCTGGCTCTACGGCGGGTCGCTCTGGATTGCCATGGCGGTGGGGCTGGCCGCCTGGACACGGGGCCGGCCGCTGGTCAGTGCCGGGACCGGGGGCTGGAGAGCACCACTACGGATCGGGCTTCTCATGGCGGCTGCCTATGGCCTGACCCTGCTGGCGATGACGATGGCGCCGGTCTCGGTGGTCGCCCCGCTCCGCGAGTCGGCGGTGGTGATCGTGACCGCCTGGGGCGTCTGGCGACTGGGAGAGAGGGAGGGTGCCCCTCGGCGGCTCGCGGGGGCAGCCGCCATCCTGCTCGGCATCGTCCTGATTGCCGCGGCTTGAGCGGGCGCCGGGCGCGCTCGGCATTTCTCAGCCGCCTGGGCGCGGCGCTCCGGAGCCGAGCAGCCTCGCGATCCAGCCTCGTTTCGGTCCGCGCCGGGAGCCTTCATTGCCACCGTGGCGACCACTTTCGGTTGCCCCAGTCCAGGCCCCACCGAGCAGGCGGGCAGCGATCGGCTCAAGCCTGCCGAGGAACTCGGCTGCCGATTGGGGCCGGTCGGCAGGTAGCTTGGCGAGGGAGGTCAGGATGACCTGCTCCAACTCGGGATCGAGGTCCGGGTGGTGGGCTGAGGGCGGCTCCGGCTCCGCCTGGACGTGCCTGGCGGCCACCGCCATCGCATTGCTTGCGCCATCCCCACTTGGGTCGGCCGGAAAGGGTGGCCGGCCGGCGAAGAGCTCGTAGCAGACGACGCCCGCGCTGTAGAGATCAGAGCGAGCGTCCACCAGCTCACCCTTGGCCTGTTCGGGGGACATGTACTGCGGGGTCCCCTGCGTTGTCGACAAACCGGCTGCGGCCCGGCCGCGAACCAGCCGGGCGATTCCGAAATCGGTCACCTTGACCTCTCCGGAGCTCGCCAGGAGGACGTTCTCAGGTTTCACATCGAGGTGCACGACCGAGCGGCGATGCGCGTAATCGAGAGCCTGGAGAAGTCCGCGCATGATCGCGAGGGCCTCCCCGGCAGGGAGCCGGCCCCGCCGCAAGCGATCGCGGAGCGACTCACCGGCGATGAGCTCGAGCACCAGGTACTCGCCCTCGGCCGTGCTGATGACCTCGCTGAGGCCGACGATGTTGGCGTGTTTGAGCTTGGCGAGGACCTTCGCCTCGGCCTCGAAACGCCCGGCGGCTCCCTCGGCGGCCTCCCGGATCAGGAATTTCTTCACCGCCGCCCGCTCACCCGTCCTCACCGACTCCGCCAGGTAGACGACGCCCATGCCGCCCCGGCCCAGCGGCCGGCCAAGCCTCCACTCTCCGATCTGACGCACCCTGGCCACGGTGGGCGCGAGCCTAACAGACGCGAACGAAGCAATCGGCAATGGGCTCATCTATGGCTTTTTGGGCCTTTCGGCCTGATAATCCGCTCAGCTTCAACCGGCCCGCAAGGCCGGGACCAACTCAATTCGGAGGAAATATCGTTTCATGCAGCAAAATCCCGGACCGCCCGCCACCGTCGGCGCGGGCATGGACAAGAGAACAGCCTCTCTACTCAGCTATCTCCTCCTGTGGGTCACTGGAATCATCTTTCTCTTCGTGGCGAAGAACGACCCCGACGTCAAGTTCCACGCCGCCCGCTCCGTCGTGATCTTCCTGCCGATGCAGATCCTTTACTGGCTCGCCGGCCTGCTGCCGGGGCCCCTCGGCATCATCGGGACGCTGATCATCCTCGCGATGGTGGTCACCTGGATCTTCTGCCTTTACAAGGCCTGGACCACCAACGGCTCACGGTTCTCGATCCCGGTCATCGGCAGCCTCGCCGACAACTACGCCGAGCAGCTCGCCGCCCGGGTCTGACTCACAGGCTCTGATTTTGCGAGGGGCCCTTCCCGGGGGGAGGGCCCCTTTTCATGCCCGGCGAAGCTTTTCGACGGCCCGCCTCACCCCTTCGACAAGGGCATCTCGCTCCTCGCGTTCCCCCTCCCGCTCCTCCGCAGCACTGAGGCGCAACCGCGTCAGCTCCTGGCGCACGCGGGCCAGCTCGGTTTGCAGCCGGGCCACCTGCGGATCGGGCTTGCCGGCGCGGCGCCTCAGCTCCTCGGCCTCGAGGCGGTAGCGCTCGGCTTCGATCCGCCGCTCGCGGAGCTCAGCCTGGAGTTTTTGGATGACGCCGGAGGCTGGAGTGTCGGACATCGATTCCGCTCAGGCCGTCTTCTCGCGGCCGTGGACATACCGACAGATCCCGGGCTGGAACTCGCGCAGGCGCAGGTCTTCCATCTCGCCCCGGAGATAACGCGCCTTGAGCTCAAGTCCCCGCATCCCCATCGCTTCCCGGGACATGCCCGCCAGGCCGCGGGCGTCCTCGTGGGGAAACCGGTAGAGCTTGTAGTGGTCGATCAGCATGCAGAGGCCGAGGCGCTGGCCCCCCTCCTCGACGACGTGCTTGTAGCAGGGCACGCAGCGGCGGGCCACCTCGGCGATCTTGAAACCGCCGACCTCCTGGAAGATGTACTCGCGGGGAGTGCGCATTTCGCCTCAGAATCCTACCGCTCGGCTCGACCCGGCCAACCTCACGAGGGCCGTGACAGCACCTCGGCCAGCCGCAGGGCGGCCAGCAGATTGTCCGGTCGGGCTCGACCCGTGCCGGCGATGTCGAAGGCCGTGCCGTGGTCGACCGAGGTCCTCACGATCGGGAGCCCAAGGGTCACATTGACTCCGGTGTCGAGGCCGAGCATCTTGATCGGGATGTGGCCCTGGTCGTGGTAGGCGGCGATGACCACGTCGAACTCCCCGGCGGCCGCCCGCGCGAAGATCGTGTCAGGTGACCAGGGACCGCTGACCTCGAGGCCTTCAGCGCGGGCTCGTTCCACCGCCGGCCGGAGCTGGTCGCCGTCCTCGCGGCCGAGGAGGCCGTTCTCCCCGGCGTGGGGATTGATGCCGGCGACGGCGATGCGAGGGCTGGCCAGCCCCCCATGGGCCCGGAGGAAATCGTCGGCAAGGTGGATGCATTCGAGACACCTGGCAGTTGTGGCGTGGCCGACGGCCGCAACCAGGCTCGAATGAGTCGAGAGGTGCACCACCCGCAGACGCAGGTTCACGAGCATCATGGCGAAGCGGTCCGTCCCGCACAGTGAGGCCAATGCCTCGGTGTGGCCGGGGAAGGGCACCCCAGCCTGGCGCCAGCCCTCCTTGTTGATGGGCGCCGTGCAGATCGCGCCGACCTGGCCGGCCCGCGCCAGCCGCACAGCCCTCTCCAGGTACTCGAAACCCGCCCGGCCGGCCGGCGCGGTCAGCTGGCCCCAGGGGAGATCGGCCGGAACGTTGGCGAGGTCGATCACGTTGATCACGTCCGGCTTGAATTCCGCCGCAGCCGGCTCCGGCACGGCCCGCAAGGTCAGCCGGGGCGCGCTTGCGGTCAGCTCGGCGGCCAGCTGGAGACGGCGGAGGTCGCCCACGACCACCACCTCGTGCGCTTGCGCCGCGAGGGCCCGCACGATGATCTCCGGGCCCACCCCCCCGGGATCGCCCATCGTCACGGCGACGGGGAGCGTCACGTTCACCTCGCCACCGGCAATGAGCGGAGGAGACGGTGAGCTATCTCGAGCAGCGCGTCGGGCCCGCCGAAACCGCCCCCCTTCGTGACCAGCGTCGTTCCGCTGCGCTCGAGGCTTCCCCAGGGAACCCCCGGGAGGATCTCACCCGAGATCGTCATCGCCTGCTCGCCCATGGCCTGGCAGCAGGCGAGCGCCGTGTCCCCGCCGGTCGCGACCAGGGCGGCTGGGTGGGGCAGGGAGGCCAGGCGCGCTTGCGCCCGGCGGCCCATCTCGGCCACCAGCGCCGCCGGCTCGGCCGGGGTTTGATCGGCCACATCCAGGAGGATGACCGCGGCCGGCAGGGCCGCCTGCAGGCGCCTGACCTGCTCACGGGTCACGGGATTGGCACTGCCGGCAGCCACGATCACCGAGGCAAGCGGGCCCGGACTGGAGTTGGGCGGCTCACAGGCGAGAGTCGCCATTGCCCGCGCCAGCCCCGCAGAACCGGCGGGGAGCAGGTCGGGCCGGAGTGCCAATGCCGCCGCCACCAAATCTAGATCGGCGTCCTCAACGCCATCCACCACAACCATCGGTGCGGGCCGGCTCCCCAGGAAGTCGCCCCCGCCGCGCAGCTCTTCAAGGCCGACCGACCGGATCGCGATACCGAGGATCTCGTCCACCGCATCGCTTGTGACTGGCTGTCGGGGATCCCTCCCGACGGCGGTCGCGCTGACGGGGACACCACCGACGAGGAGGCGGCCACCGACGACGGTCCGGCCCTGCCCCGGCAGGGCAGGGGCGAGCACCACCCCGCTGAAGCCCAGCGCGTGGGCGGCCGCGAGCAACTCGACGGCGACATTGCCGCGCAGTGTCGAATCGACCTTCTTGAACAGGGCCGGCCGCGGGCCCGACCGCCGCCCAAGCTGAGCCGAGATGGACTGGACGATATCCCGGGCCCGACCCGGATCGACGTTGCGGGTCTCGGTGTCGTGAACCTGAACGATGTCGGCGCCCCTATCGAATGCCCAGGGCTCGGCGGGGGACAGGGTCAGGCGCACCGGGCCCGCTCCCCGAAAGTGCACGGCGCTGTCGGCAGCGCCGCTCAGGTCATCGGCGAGCACGAACCTGATCACCCCCTCAGCCTAGAGGCCAGTACCGTCCACCAGTGCTGCCCGGCGGCACCGGTGCCGCTCAGCCGATGGCGGCGAGCGGCAGTAGCTCGAGTTGTCGAGGCCGCTCCTCATCCCATCGGGCGGGAGAATCGGCGACGAGCGGGTTGGCACGGCGGTCGGCGATCGCGTACTTCACGCGCAGGCCGGCAACCACAGTCTGGATCGGCCGGGTTCGCGCCTCGGGCAGATAGGCGCCGTGCCGGTACTCCGCCTCGTAGCGCGGCACGAGTTCGGGCCAGTGGCGAGAGAGGGACTCCATGAAGTGTTCCCGGGTGCCTGGCCGCAGATAGAGGAGGTTGGCCCAGATGCCGACGGCACCGGCCTCACGGGCCGCCCGGACCACAGCCGCCAGCTGATCCGGACTGTCGCTCAGCCCGGGTAAGATCGGCGCCAGGCCGACGCTGGCCTTGATTCCGGCTGCGATGAGCCGGCTGACCGCGGCCAGCCGCTGGCGGGGGTGGGCCGTGCCCGGCTCGGTGCGCCGCCACACCTCCTCGTCCAGGGTCGGGACGCTGAACGTGACTGCAAACCCACCTCGGCGGGCGACCGCGGTGAGCACATCGATGTCTCTGACGATCATCGGACCCCTCGTGATGAGGTGGGTGGGATTGGAGTGCTCCGCCAGGGTGGCGAGGCAACCACGCGTCAGCCGGTAGGTCCCCTCCGCCGGTTGGTAGGGGTCCGTGGCCGCTCCCACGACGACCCGCTCACGCAGCCAGGTGCTCCGGCCGAGCTCGCGCGCCAGAACCGAGACCACGTTGATCTTGACCCGGACCGTCCGGCCGTAGCGATCGTCAGAGGGGCGGTCGGCCCGCCTTTCGAACGCCCGCACGTAGCAGAAGGTGCAGCGGTGCTCGCACCCTGAGTAGGGGTTGAGGGACCACTTGAACGGCATGCCACGAACCGCATTGAGGGCGGACTTACAAGGCTGCTCGAGGTATTCGACCTCCACCTTTCGAGGCTCCGGGAGCTGCATCTGCGGCCAGTCTAGAACGTTTGTTCGCAGGCCGGAGCAGTGAGGCGGGGCAGAAGTCACTCAGTGTGCAGCTCTCGCAGAGGGGCCGCCGGGCATGGCAGACCCGCCGGCCATGGAGGATCAGGCGGAGGGAGAAGTCCGTCCAATCCTCCCTTGGGACCTGGCCAGCAATGTCCTTTTCGATCTCGACAGGGTCAGTGCTCGCGGTGAGGCGAAGGCGATTACAGAGGCGGTTGACATGGGTGTCCACGGCGAAGCCGGGCAGCCCAAAAGCGACGCCGAGCACCACGTTGGCTGTCTTGCGACCGACTCCGGGCAGGTCGGTGAGGCCGACCATGCTGGCGGGCACCTCGCCCCCGAAGCGCTCGGTCAGAGCCACCGCCGAGCCCATGATCGCCCTGGTCTTCTCGCGAAAAAATCCGGTGGGCTTGATGAGAGCCTCCACCTCGGCGGGGTCCGCCGCCGCCAGGTCAGCGGGCTCGGGCCAGCGGTCGAAGAGCAATGGAGTGACCCGATTCACAGTCCGATCAGTCGACTGGGCGCTGAGGATGGTGGCCAGCAGGAGCTGGTAGGGAGAGGCGAAGTCGAGCTCACATTCAGGCTCGTAGATCTCCTTCAGGCGGGCGACCGCCAGGCGGGCGCGTGACCTTGATCCGCGAGGTCGGGTTGCCGCCAAGGTCACCCGAGGAGGCGACGCGCGGCGGTGGCGATCTCGGAGCCGGTTGTCCGGCCGGCGAGCCGCTGGTTGGCCTCCTTCATCACCGCGCCGAAGCCGGCCGGGCCGGCTGGTTGGACGTCGGCGATGATGCCCCGGAGCGCCTGGTCCAGCTCGTCGGCGGTGAGCTGGGTGGGCAGGTAGGCGCGGAGGACCTCAGCGGCAGCCCTTTCCCGGGCTGCCTGCTCGGTGCGCCCCGCCCCCTCGTAGGCGTCCATCGTCTCCTGCCGCCGCTTGAGCTCCTTGCGCACCGTGGTCATCACGAGGGCATCGTCGATCGATCCCTTGAAACCGGCCTCCTTGCTGACGTTGACGATCTCGCTCTTGAGCAGGCCAAGACTGGCAATGGCCACCTCGTCAGCCCTGCGTCGGGCCTGGGCGAGGTCGGTTTCGATCTGCCGGAACAGTTCCATCTCAGACATATAATCGCAACCTCATGAGCCCACTGGTGGTCGGCGCAGGGCTGGCACTGCTCGGCGTGCTGGTGGCGTTCTATGTCATCCGCGGCCGGGCCAAGTCCCGCAAGTCCATGTACCGAACGCTCCGCGAACAGCGGGAGCGAGATTTGAAGCAGGCTCGCGAACGGGCCGCGACAGCCCGGCTGAACGCGGAGCGTGCCCGAGCTGACAAGGAAAGCGCCGACCAGCAGGCGGCCGAGCTCGCCCAGCAGCAGAAGGCGGAGGCGGAGCAGAGGGAGGCTGCTCAGGCGGAGCTGGCCAAGCAGAAGGCCGCCGAGCTTGAGGAGGCCGAAGCGGAGGCAGCCCGCCATGCGGATACGGCTGACACCGGTCCCCCCGGAGAGCCTGGCGCGGCCGCAGCGGCAGCAGCGGCCGCAGCGGTCGCCGAACCAACCTCCACTGCCAAGCTCCCATCGCCCGAGGCGCCGGCCGAGGTTGACTGGAATGCGCCGGCCGCGAGCACCGCCGCCATCCCGCCACCACCGAGCGCACCTGCCGCGCCTGCCGCACCTCTGGAGGTGCCCCCACCGCCACCACCACCTCCTCCTCCTTTTGCGCCACCCAGCGCACCACCGCCGATTGCACCTGCCGCACCCGTCGAGGTTCCGCCACCGCCACCGCCGCCGCCTCCGCCGCCGCCCCCTCCCCCGGCGCCACCGCCACCTTTGATTGGCGAGCAGCCGGCCGCCACCGCACCCATCGAACGCCCGCACGAGGAGAATCCGGAGAAGCCCGCCTGGGAGGTCGTCCATCCCCCTCCCCATCCAAATGCCGAAGTGGCGGCAGCAGGGGCAGCCACCTCAGGGCGGGCGGCGTGGGAGCTTGACCCAGGGAGCCGGCAGGAGGGCGAGGGCCGGCGGCGGGAATCGATCGACGTGGAGGACGACGAGGTCCACGAGAGCCTCGCCCAGACCGTCCTCAGCTACGCCGGGCTGGTGGTCGCTCTCATCGTGATCCTCCTCGGGATTGTGATCATGATCGGGGCCAAGCCGTAGCCGCGAACAGGATCGGGCGGGGGGCGATGTCCGCCCTGCGAAGTCACCTGGGCATCTCCGGGCTGCTGGTGGCTTTCGTCGCGGTCGACGCGGTCGGCACCGCGATCGTCTTCCAGCTCCTCTCGCTCACCTGGCTGGGCCTGGCCGTTGCCGCGAGCGCGGTCGGCCTGGCCATTGCCGGCTACCGCGCCGCCGGCTCGCCGAAGGTGCGCCTGGCTGTGTTGGGCGGGCTCGTCTTTCTGCTGCTGCTGCTCCCCCAGGCAATCCTGATCGCCGAGCAACCTCCCTTCGCGGCGGTGATCGATGGCGTTCTGCTCAACGACGCTGCCGCCGACCGCCTTCTCCACGGGGAGAACCCCTACCTGAGGGACTACCTGGACACCAGGATGCGCGCGTTCTACCTCTCCGACGTACCCGTCAACTTCGGTCTCAGCCGGTACGTCTACATGCCGGGAATGATGCTGCTGGACGTCCCGGTCCGGCTTGCCAGCGGCGGCCGGGCGAACTTCTCGGTGCTGTTCCTGATTGGGCTGCCGGCCCTCTTCGCGGCGGCCTGGTCGGTTGGCCGGACCGCCCTCGAGAGAGAGGGCGCGATCATCTCGGTGGCGCTCAACCCGCTCTTCGAGCTGGACTACTTCTACCTGCTCAATGACCTGTTCTTCCTTTCCGCCGCGCTGGCCGCCGTGGGCATGATCAGGCGGGGCCGATTCGTCCTGGGTGGGGTGCTGATCGGGGTGGCGGTCGATCTGAAACAGCAGGCCGTCCTCTTCCTGCCCCTGCTGGCGCTCCATGCGGTCCGCAACCTCAGCCGGGGTGACATCGGCCGCCTGGCCACGTCCGCCGCCGTCGCTCTCGCGATCGTGGTCCTACCCTTTCTGGCCTGGGACCCCCGCGCCTTCCTGGCGGGCACGGCCGGGTTCTTCTATGGCTCGGGGGTCGACAGCTATCCGATCCGCGGGATCGGGCTGCAGGGTCTGCTGCTCCGCGCGGGGGTGATCCACAACCGGTGGGCGCCATTCCCCTCCGCCCTTGTCCAGGTGCCGGGCATGCTCGCCATCCTGGCGCTGGCTGGCCGGCAACTCTGGCGACGCTGGTCATGGACTGGGTTCTGGGCCTGGACCGGTGGCCTGGCCGCCGCCGCCTTCGGGCTCGGCCGGGTGCTGTCGCCGAACTACCTCGACCTGGTGTTGATCCTGTTCGCCCTGGCCTTCACGTCAGCCCTGGTAGACCGATCGCCAGGCGATGCCGTCAGCCGAGAAATAGATGGGCCCCCGGGCGACCGCGGCGAAAAAGGAACCTTCGCTCACCACGACGCGCGACACCTCCCGGCTACCTAGGTAGCCGGGCACCCGTTGGTCTTCGTGATAGAGGCCGCCGGTCGTCGCCACCACAGCTCCGGCCAGGGACGAGATCCCGCCGCTGTAGTGCGCCCGAGGCCGCCACGCCTGCCCGGAAAGCTCCCAGACGGTGCCTCGCCAGTCGCCCACCGCCAGGCGCTCCCCCTCGCTGATCGAGGTCACCCGGTCGGGCAGGCTGCCGACGTGCTCCCAGCTGCGGCCACCGTCGGCGGAACTGAGCAAGCCGAGCAGGGTGGCCGCGAAGCCGGGAACGATCGCCTCGAATTCAGTGTCATCGACGGGGACTGTGGCCCGGGCCCAGGTCGCGCCGGAGTCCTCGCTCCGCCAGAGCGCATCGCCCCAGGCGCCGGCCAGGGCCAGCGAACCCCGCACCGTGACAGCTGTGAACCTGCCCACCAGCGCCGCCCGCCAGGTCCGTCCGGCGTCGTTCGAGACATACAGGTGACCCTCGCCGGCCAGCAGCATGCTCGGCCCATCGGCGGCCAGCGCCCGGTAGATGGCGACCGGGAGGGGGGCCACCCGCCGGACCTCGGTCGAGCTGATCAGCCGCAGCTCGTGGCGCCGCTGGTCAGCCAGGTAAAGGGCACCACCGGGGGCAGGGGCCATCGCCGGCCAGTAGCCTTCGCCGCTCGGACTGGTGGCTTCGCGAAGGAGGAGGAGAAGGAACACGAGCAGGGTTGCCAGCGCGATCGCCAGCGCCCGAGTGGCGGCGCTATAGAGCATTCATCGTGAGGATCTCCCGAGCCAGCCGGCGGCGTCCCGGCAGGCCCGCCATGACAGTGTCGAGCTGCACCACCCGATAGCCAACGGACTCGATGTCGGCCGCCTGGCCAGCATCGCGACGATCGAGGATGAAGGTGGCGGCGTGAGCCGCGTAGCCGCGGGCAACCCCGAGCGGCGTCGCCTCGCGGCCGAGTCCCCGGAGCATCTCGACGGTGGGGCCCTTGAGGGCGGCGCCCGCCACGATCGGGGTCACCGCGCAGGTCTGCTCTCGCTTCAGCAAGGGCGCCACCAGGGCCAGGATCGGCTCGATGCTGATGGCGGGATTCGACGGGCCGATGATCACCAGCTCGGCGGCGCCGAGAGCCTCGAGGACCGCCGGGCTGGGAGCGGCTCCGGCAACCCCCTCAAGCTCCACATTTGAAACCGCAAGGCTGTGCCGTTCCCGCACGAAATACTCCTGCAGGTCGAGCCGCCCCTTGGGAGTCGTGACCTTGGTCCGCACCGGCTGGTCGGACATGGGGAGGACGCGAGCGTGGATGCCCAGCCGCCGGCTGAGCTCGGCAGTGACTGCGGTGGCAGACCCCCCGGCGCGCAGGAGCGAGGTGCGCAGGACGTGAGTCGCGAGGTCCCGGTCGCCGAGCCCGAACCAGGTCTCCTCCCCATACTTCCGCAGCATGCCGAGGGCGGCGAACGTCTCGCCCGCGACGCCCCAGTGACTCTCCTCATTGAATATGCCGGCCAGCCGGTAGAGCACCGAATCGGTGTCGGGGCTGATCGCCAAACCCCAGAGTTCGAGATCGTCGGCGGTGTTCGTGATGACCGTCAGGGAGTCCGCCGCCAGCTCGTGGTAGAGGCCCTCGGCCAGCATCGCCCCACCCGTGCCGCCCGCCAAAAGCACGACGCGCATCGCGGGCGGCTCCGCGCGGCTCAACGAAATAGGTCCTCGGCGGCGGGCCGCACAAGGTCGCGGCCGGTGCCGGGCGGCCCGGGGGGCCGGTAGCCCCTGATTATCACGGCGGGCACCCGATCGGTCTTGTTCATCACCAGCTCGGCGGCGGCGGCGAGCTCGTCGGCGACCGCCACGACCGTCCCGATCATGGTTCTCCCGAAGTCGTCGGCCTGCCCGCGGTAGTCGACCAGTGCCGGGATGCCCGCCACCCCGAGCGCGACGTTCTCGATGCCCATCCGCCACGCCCTGCCGAAGGTGTCGGAGACGATGACCGCGACCCTCACGCCGGCCAGGCGGGCGAGCTGCTCCCGGAGCGCCAGCGCGCTGGCATCGGGATCGAGGGGGAGCAGGGTGAGGAGCTCACCGCCCGGAACATTGGAGTGATCAACCCCGGCATTGGCGCAGACGTAGCCGTGCCGTGTCTCCGCGATGACGACTCGCTCGGTGCGCAGCAGCCTCACGCTCTCATCGATGACCGCCTGCACCTGGCGGGGATCTGAGCCGTTCCTGGCTGCGATCTCCATCGCCTGCTTCGCAGGCTGGATGTCTCGCATGTCCCGGACCCTGCCCTCGGCCTTCGAGACGACCTTCTGGGCGATCACCAATATGTCGCCGTCGACGAATCTAGCTGACGCGACGAGGAGGGCGGCGAGATCGTCCCCCGGGCTCACCTCGGGCAGCCCGGTCACCGGATGGAGCTCGATCAAGCCGTGAGCGAGCGATTGAGGCCCGCCAGGTCGTCGGGTTCGTCGAGGTCGAGGGCGAACTCCGGTGACTCGTGGAGGGCGAACGGCACCCCGCTGCTGAGAGCGTCGGCTTCGAACTTGACCAGGGAGTCGTCGCCGAAGTGCAGCCCGATCACTCCGGGCGGTGCCAGGTAGAGCGCGTTGGTCCCGCCGCGGCCGGTCGCCGGAGCGGCCACCACCATCGGCCGCTCTCTCTGGCGCACGCCATCGAGCAGCTCGGCAACCGCCTCGCGGGTGATCAGCGGCAGGTCGCTGGAGAGGATGAGCACGCCATCGGCGCCGAGGTCCAACGCCCATCGAACAGCCTTCGCGGCAGCCCCGTTCTGGCCGGCGGGAAGCGCCTCGACAATCACGTCGACCCCTCGCTCGCTGGCCCAGGCGCCGGCCGCCTCGGTCCCCGCCACGACCAGCACCCGGTCGGCGGCGGCCGCCGCGGTCAGCGCGAGGGCGGCGCCCTCCTCGGCCAGGCGCCGTCGCTGCTCGGGGCTGAGCGCTCCGGCCAGCCTCTGTTTGGCGACCCCGAAGCCCTTCACAAGGACTGCCGCGACGATCATCCGGACCGGGTCCGAAGCCGGGGCAGGATCTCCTTTCCGTACAGCTCGAGGAAGGCCTTCTGGTCGTTGGCCGGGGAGTGGAAGACGAGCTCGGTGAAGCCCAGCTGTAGATAGGGTTCGAGCTGGGCGAGGTGCTCTTCCGGGTCAACCGCGACGAGCCAACGCCGGTGCGCCTGGTCCTCGATCGCCTTCGACCGCCGCTCCAGCTCCCGTGGGTCGTCGACCCCCGCCTTGTCCTCGGCAGGGAGGGCGAGCGGGGCCCAGTTCTTGGTGTCCTCCATCGCCTGGGCGCGGTCCCGATGGTAGGAGACCTTCATCTCGATCATCCGCGGCAGCTGCGAGGCGTCCCGGCCGGCCTTGCCGGCGCCCTCCGCAAAGGCCGGCAGGAGTTTCTCCCGGTAGAGGTCCATGCCCTTCCCGGAGGTGACGATGATTCCCTCCGCCGTCCGGCCGGCGAAACGGGCGACAACCTCCCCGCCCGCACCGACGTAGATCGGGATAGGCCGGGTCGGCTTGTCGAAGACGGTGAGGTCGCGGGTCCGGAAGTGCTCGCCCTCGAAGGTGACGAAGTCCTCCACCCAGAGCCGCCGGATCAGCTCTATGGCCTCCTTCAACCGGGCGAAGCGGACCTTGAATTCAGGCCACTCGATTCCGGTCACGGACACCTCGTTCATCGACTCGCCGGTGCCCACCCCAAGCACGACTCGCCCCGGAGCCAGCCGCTCGATGGTGGCGAATGCCTGCGCGATTATCGAGGGGTGGTAGCGAAAGGTCGGCGTCAGGACGCTGGTGCCGAGCTTGACCCGCGAGGTCCGCTGGGTTGCCGCGCCGAGCCACGCCAGCGAGAAGGGCGCGTGGCCGTCGGTGAATTTGAAGGGCTGGTAATGGTCGGAGACCCAGACGCTGTCGAAACCGTTCGCCTCGGCGAGGGCGGCGAGCTCCAGCAGCTCCTGGGGAGCGAACTGTTCGGCCGATGCTTTGTAGCCAAGGGTGAGGGTCACTTCCGTCCCCAGTACCGCCGCCAGCTGAATGCGATTCCACCGATCAGTGCCCCCACCACGACGACGGCCAGGGCGAAACCGCCACGCCCGGTGAAGGTTGCCGGCGCCGGGAACGTGAGAACCAGGAAGATGATTGAAGCCGTCATGAGGAGGACCAGGACGATGGCCCGGTGCCGGCGGCGGGGAGGCGCACCGTTCATCGCTTCGGCAGCCGAGTTCTGCCGAACTCGTCCCGGCTGATCTGGCGCCACTCCGGATAGGGCCCGGACTCCTCGTCGAGATCAGCCGCCGACCAGCCATCGACCGCGCTGACCGCCTGCCGGAGCAGCTGCTCGAGGTCGGAGAGGGGGGCATTCCGGAGGAATTCGCCCATCTCGGCGACGTGCTGGCGCCGTCGGGTCGTCTCCCAGTCGTCGACGAACCAGGTCGCCGTCAGCCAGTAGGTGTCGGGTGTGTCCTCGGTCCATTCCACGTCCACGCTTGCCTCGCCCCCCACCTCGCGCGCCCAAGCCAGGCGCCAGAGAGGGTCGTCGCGGTGGAACTCGAAGAGCTTCACGCCGGCCTCCTGCGCCGCCCGCCGGATCGCGGGGGCGACTATCTCGAAGGCGGCATCCATCTGGCCGAGCTTGTCCCAGGAGGTACCCGCCACAGCGCTCCTAAGCTTAGTCAGCGTTGCTCCAACCGACTGGCAGCCATCCGATTGGGCTTCAGCGATTCGGCACGGTCACCTCCACACAGGCAGTGGCGGCCGACCTGCCGGTGGGTGCAATCGTGGTCGCCGATCACCAGACCAGCGGGCGGGGCCGGCGCGGAAGGCGCTGGCAGGGGGGCCCGGGCAGCGGGCTCTACGTGACCTTCGTGCTCCGGCCGGCGCCGCTGCTGGTATTCGCGGTCGGAGTGGCCTGCGCGGAGGCGTGCCGGCAGCCGAACCCGGGCGGGGAGGTGAGGCTGAAGTGGCCCAATGACCTGATGCTGGCGGACCGCAAGCTGGGGGGGATCCTGGCCGAGGTGCACCTTGACCGGGCGCTGGTCGGCATCGGGATAAACCTCAGCTGGGCACCCCCCGGCGCAGCCCGGCTGGCGCTGGATCGGGACGTGGTGCTCCGACGCGTCATCCCCCTGATCGAAACGTGGGCGGCGGCGGAGCCGGCGACGGTCCTCTCCCGCTGGCGCGAGCTCTCCTGGACGCTGGGTCAGCGGGTGCGGGCCGAGATCGGCAGCGAGACCATCGAGGGGTTGGCGGAGGACATCGCCGAGGATGGCGCTCTGCTGGTGGACGGCCGGCGGGTTGTCGCCGGTGACGTCACGCGGCTGCGGCCAGCCGGCTGAGCTCGGGCAGGACCTCGCCCGCCCTCCCCCGGATCACCACCTCGGCCAGCGCGTCAAATGGAGTCGGCTCGGCATTGACGATGACCAGCGGAGCCCCCGCCTCATGCGCCGCCAGAGGGACCTGAGCGGCTGGGTAGACGACCAGCGAGCTGCCGACAATGAGCATCAGGTCCGTCTGCCGGGCCATTTCAAAGGCGCGAGCGGTGGCCATGGGGGGCAGCGACTCKCCGAAGAAGACGGCATCCGGCTTCAGGTGGTTGCCGCGGCAGACCTCGCAGAGGGGCGGCAGCTCCTCGGGCAGTCGCAGCTGAACCTGGGCGCGCGGCTCACGGTTGCCACAGTCGAGGCAGACCACGGTCCGGCCGTTTCCGTGCAGTTCGATCACCTCCGCCGACCCGGCGAGGAGGTGGAGGCCGTCGACATTCTGGGTGATGACCGCCCTGACGTGACCGGCGCGCTCGAGGTCGACCAGGGCCAGGTGTGCCGCGTTGGGCGACGCGGCGAGCAGGGTTGCGCCCCGCTCGCGTGCCACTTCCCAGTACGCCGCCGGATCATTGCGGAAGAAGGCGATCGACGACGTTTTCGGGCTGCTCGTGTTCCAGAGGCCGCCGGCGCCGCGGTAGGTGGCGATCCCGCTCTCCTGCGAGATTCCCGCGCCGGTGAAGGCCACGCCCCGACGCGCCGCCGCGATCAATTGGGCCGCCCGCCTCACCTCGTCCACCGCCGCAGTGTAGGAAGCCCAGGGTCAATCTCGCGGCTCGACCCGGCTCGATGAGGCTGCGAGACTGGACCGGTCCTGAAAAGCCGCGTCCTTCCCCTCTACCTGATCACCGCGCTGACCTTCGGCGTGGGAGGTGCGCGCCTCCTCCAGATCCCTCTCTACGCCGACCATCTCGGCGCCAGCCGAGCCACTGTCGGCCTCCTGTTCAGCACCTTCACCATCACCGCGGCCCTCCTCAGCATTCCCGCCGGGGTGCTCGCGGACCGGTTCGGGAAGCGCAACCTGGTCGTCTTCTCGGTGCTGGCATTCGGCGCCTCGCAGGTGCTCGCCGGGACCACCAACAGCGTCGCCGTCCTCTTCCTGACCCAACTGATCGGCGGCCTCGGGGGAGGGGCCGCCCAGACCGCCATACTGGCCGCCCTGGCGGACGCGGTCCCCGCCCACCGGCTGGGCCGTTCGATGGGCTGGTTGACGCTCGCCATGCAGACGGGATTCCTGGCCGGGCCGGCCGCGGCCGGCATCCTCCTTCACTGGCTGACCCTTCAACAGGACATCCTCGTCACAACCGCGCCGGCGGTGGTGGCGCTGGTGCTGGCAATCGGCTGGGTCAGCAGCACCGGGGCCGCCCGCGGCGCTCGGATCGACGTCGCGGGACCCCTGCTGATGCTCTCGCGGCGGCCGGGTTTCTATGGCGTCCTGATCTCGCTCTTCGCCGCCACCGTCCTCTGGGGAACCTACCAGGCTTACATCCCCCTCTTCGGCATCCGCGGGCTGGGGCTGACCGGTACCGCGGTCGGTTACCTGCTGGCGATCCAGGCGGTCGTCAACGGCGCCACCCGAGTCCCGGCGGGCCGGCTGCTCGACCGCATCGGGCGGCCGGAGGGGATCGTGGCCGTGTCGATCGTCGGCTTCGGCGCCGGACTGCTCGTCCTGCCTCACCTCCATGGCTTCCTCTTTCCGGCGATCCTGCTGGTGGCGACAATCCCGCTTGTCGCCACCGCGTTCGTGGCGATTGGGATCCTCTTCGTGCACATGGCTCCGGTGGCCTCGCGAGGCGCCGCGATGGGCGTTTACTCGACCATCCTGTTCCTCGGCCTGGGCGCGGGGCCGGCGATCTTCGCGCCACTCATGAATCGCAGCTACGTCCTCGGCTTCACGGTCTGCGGGATCGCCGGCGCCGGCCTGGCCGCCGCTGCGCTTCTGGGACGCCCGGCGACCCCGCCCGCCGCCGAACTCGCCGAGACCGGCTAGGCGAGCTCACTCCAATCGGCCAAGGCGGTCCGGTGGCTGGAGAAGGCGAGCTCGGGAAGGTTGTCGGTCGCGAAGACACCCACCTCGAGCATCTCGGAGCCGGCGCTGGCGGCTTCCCCCGCCTGCAGCTGCGCTCGGTAGGCGATCCCGACCATTCCCCGGCCGTCGCCCCGGGTGATGTGGTAGATGCCCAGCAGGCCGGTGATCTCCACCCTGGCGGCGATCTCCTCTTCGCATTCTCGCGCCGCCGCCGCGGCGGGATGCTCGTCTTCATTGACAAAGCCGCCGGGTAGGCACCAGAGCCCGTAGCCGGGCTCGATCGAGCGCCGCCCGAGGATGACACCACCGGGCGTCTCGACCACGACCATCGTCGCCACGAGGGGGTTCCGCCAGGCGATGAAGCCGCACTGCGGGCAGCTCTGGACCGGCCGCCCCTCGATCTCACGGGCGGCCATCGCCTGACCGCACTGTTGACAGAACTTCACTGACATGACCACCGCTTTATACTCGCTGCGCCCTGGACCCTATCTTTTTCGAAGACCTCGCGCTCGGCGGCCAGTGGACCACCCGAGGCCGGACCATCAGCGACGCCGACTTCGCCGCCTACGCCGGCCTCTCCGGCGACTTCGGGCCCCTCCAGATGGACGCCCAGCGCGCGGCCGCCGGGCAGTTCGGAGGTCGGGTCGCGCATGGGGCTCTGCTGATCTCGATCGCCTTCGGATTGGGCGCGATGGACGTACCCCAGACGGACACCGTCGCACTGGTCGGCTCCACCTGGCGCTTTCTCAAACCGATCCGCCCGGGCAGCACGGTGCATTCGGTCTGGCGCCTCGGGCGCAAGCGCGAGGTCACCAACCCGCGGTGGGGCCTCGTCGTCTGGCAGGTGAACCTGATCGACCACGCTTCCGAACGGGTCCTCGAAGGAGAGATCAGCGTGCTCGTCAACCGGCGCGATGCGCCACCGGCCCTCGCTCCTGGCCGCCGCCGCCGGCGAGGCAGGGCGCCGGTGACCAGCGCCGCCCCCACCGCTGAGGCCAACCTGCCGGAGCCGGCTCCGGCGGACACTCCCTCCCAGGCGCAACGGCGCCGCCGCCCGCGGGCAGCGCCTGCGGTTTCGACCCCGGCGCCGGAGGTTTCAGCGGCGCCCCCACCGGCGACGGTCGCGCCCGAGGCGGCGAGCCCGGCTGCACCAGTGGTTTCGCCGTCGCGGCGCCGGCGGCGCCGCCGCGGGGGCAGCGGCCAGGGGACCGGTTCGAACAGTCAGGGAAACGCCAATGGCGCCTCACCAGTGGAGGCCGTCAGCGGCGCCGAGAGGGCCGGCCCCGATCGATCGGAGCCCGGGCCCGTTTCTCCACCAGCTACGCAGACGAATCTGGAAATCGTGCGGCCAAAGCTCGCCCCCGCGTTCGAACGCGCACCCGAGCCGCCGCGGCCGACGACGTGGGCGGCGCCGATGAATGCTGAACCCAAGGCGGACACCAGAACCGAACGTGCGCAGGATGCCAGCGCGCTGGGACGCGTCTTCGGCCGCCTGCGCCGGCCCCGACCTAAGCCGGCGGCTCCATCCCCTGGAGATACTCGATCACCTTCCGAGTGAGCTGACTGGGGGTCGAGGCGCCGCTCGTGACACCGACGCGTTTCACCCCCCGAAACCACTCCGGCCGGATTTCCTCAAGGGTGTCGATCAGGTGCGCCGGCTTACCTGCCCGCTTTTCGACCACCTCCACCAGTCGTTTCGAGTTGGAGGAGCGTGAGCTGCCCACCACGATGACCAGGTCCACCTCGCGGGCGGCTTCGACGGCTGCCTCCTGGCGTTCCTGGGTCGCCCGGCAGATCTCGTTGTGCACCTCGACCTGCGGGTAGCGGGCGCGAACCTTGTCGATCAACTCATCGGTGTCCCAGACTGAGAGCGTCGTCTGGCAGGTGACCGCCACCTTGGCGGAGGTGATTTGGAGGGAGTCGATGTCGGCTGCCTCCTGCACCAGGTGGACCCTGCCGGGGCCATGACCGATCGCCCCCTCCGGCTCCGGGTGGCCGCGCAGGCCGATGTAGACGACCTCATAGCCATCCGCCACCAGGCGGTCGATCAGGTCGTGGGTGCGGATGACATCGGAGCAGGTCGCATCCACCGCCCGCAGACCCATCGCGGCGGCCTTCGCCTTCACCGCGGGGGAGACGCCGTGGGCGGTGAAGATGACGGTGCCGCTCTTGATCTGGTCCAGGCCGGCGATCCGGTCCGGTGCGTCGACCAGCCTCACACCATGCGTCTGCATCTCGTCGGTCACGTGCGTGTTGTGCACGAGCAGGCCGAGCATATGGACGGGCTCGGCCGATTCCTCGCCGACGTGCTTCGCGATCCGGATGGCATCGACCACTCCGTGGCAGTAGCCGCGCGGTGTGATCTTGAGAACCTCCACGAATTGGAGTCTACCCAGAGGGTTCTTCGCCAACTCCTTCGAATAGGTCTTGCTCGGGCCGGGAGCCCCTCAAGGTGCCCCGGACCAATACGAAGGACTCGGTCCCGAAGGCCAGCTCGGCGATCTCCTCGGGGGTGTCCAGGAAGAATGAGCCGGGCGCATTCTGAGAGAGGTGCGCCGTGAAGGCGGCCCGCTTTCCGGGTATGTACTGGCGAACGTCGACGGCCGTCGTGAGCTGCTCCCGGGGCACGCCGAGGCGGGCGCGAACCTCCGCCGGCATCGATGCCCAGGGGTTGGCTCGGCCCGTCTTCTCGAGTTCTCGCCCCATCTCGATGATCTCCTCCCGCGGCCAGCCATGCCAGTAGTACTTGGCCGGCTCCCAGCCCTCGGCGCGAAGCACGTCCAGAGCCGCGGTGGTCACGTGGTGAGCCTTGATGTGGTCCGGATGGAAATAGCTCCCGGTCGGGTCGTAGGTCACCACCACCGCCGGCCGCTCCTCGCGCAGCAACGCCGCGAGACGGGCGGCAGCCTCGCCGAGCGCGGCGGCATGGAAGCTGGCCGGGTGGTCATTGCCGGGGGTGCCCTGCATTCCCGAGTCGCGGTAGCCAAGGTACTCCTGGCGGTCGACGCCGAGGATCTCGCCGGCCCGCTTCAGCTCAGCGGTCCGGATCTCGGCCAGCCGGGGCCGGGAGGTGGCCTCGTCCATGTTCGAGATCTCGCCCAGCTCACCCCGGGTGGCGGTCACCAGAACCACCCGGTGGCCGGTGGCGCGAGCCTTCATCATCACACCGCCGGTCGCGATCGCCTCGTCGTCGGGATGGGCATGAACCAGGAGAAGGGTGCTCAGGGCAGCGTGTCCAGCAGGCCGGCGAGGCCGCCGCTGCCGGGCGGCCCGATCCGTCGGTCGGCGGCGGCCCGGACCTCAGGCGGCGCGGTGTCGATCGCGACACCCAGGCCCGCCCATTCGATCATCGGCAGATCATTGCGACCGTCACCGGCGGCGATGGTGTCTCCCCTGGCAACGCCCAGGTGATCGGCCAGGAAGGCCATCGCGGTGCCCTTGTCGGCACCTGGCGTGGTCATCTCCAGGTAGGTGGGGAGCGAGGTCGCGACGAATAGCCGGCCGTCCCACCGCTGGCGCACCAGGGGAAGCAGGCCCTCCACCTCGGCCTCGGGCGCGACGATGACCAGCTTCGGGGTTGTCTCGCCCATCGCGACATCGAGATCGGGAACTATGGTCGGGGCCAGACCCGAGTGGTGGGCGTACTCCCTCCCCTCCTCGGTGTCGTGCTCAACCAGCAGCACGTCGTCTCGGTAGGCATTGACGTGGAGGTGCTGTTCCCGGGCGAATCGGATCACCTCCATGGCCAGGTCGTGCGGGATGCCGTGGTCGAGCAGGAGGGAACCGTCGGCCGCCCGCACCTGGGCACCCTGGTAGCAGATCAGGGGCTCTGTGAGCTGGAACCGCTTGACCCATTGCACCGCTCCGCTGTACGGACGCCCGGTGCAGGCGGAGACGAGGAGGCCGCGGCCGCGCGCGGCTGCCAGTGCCGCTTCGTCCCGCGGATCCACGTTCAGATCCAGCCCGACGATCGTGCCATCCAGGTCCAGCGCGAGCAGCCGGCGGGGCGCCCTGCCACCCGCGCTAGCGTCGATTGAGGACCTCCGGGTTGAGGAGGTTGGCCGGCCGGCCGCCGCGGATCCCCGCCAGGACGTTGCGGGCGGCCACCTCTGACATCTGGGACCGGGTCCGCACCGAGGCACTCGCAATGTGGGGAGCGAGGACCACGTTCTCCAACTTCAGCAGGTCCGGGTGAACGTGCGGTTCGCGTTCGTAGACGTCCAGCCCGGCGGCGAAGATCTGGCCGGAGCTGAGCGCCTGCGCCAGGGCCGCCTCGTCGACAACCGGACCGCGGGAGGTGTTGATGAGCACCGCGGAGGTCTTCATGGCGGCGAACTGCTCGGTGGAGAACATGTGGCGGGTGGCCTCGGTCAGGGGGACGTGGATGCTGACGAAATCCGCCTCTTCGAGCAGCCTGTGCATGTCGACGCGCCGGGCCATCAGCTCCTTCTCGGCCTCAGCCGTGGCGGGCTGCTCGTCGTAATAGAGGACCCTCATCCCAAACGCCCGGGCCCGCCGGGCGACACCCCGGCCGATCCTGCCGAAGCCGACGATGCCGATGGTCGACTGGCTGATGTCGTGGCCGAGAAGCATGTCGATGGCCCACCCGCCAAAGGCCCCACTGCGGACGAATCGATCGGCTTCCACCAGCCGCCGCCCGGCGGCCATCAGCAGAGTGAAGGCGAAGTCCGCGGTGGTGTCGTCCAGGATTCCCGGAGTGTTGGTGATCATCACCCCGTGCTTGGTGGCGGCGGCGACGTCGATGTTGTCATAGCCCACCGCCACATTGGCGACGACCTTTAGCCCGGGCGTGGAGAGTACCTCTTCCCCAATCGCGTCCATCAGCTGCGAGACCATCCCCTGCGCTCCTTGCGCCGCCTGGCGGAGGGTTTCGACGGTGTGACGATATTGGTCGGGAAGGCGACGCACCTCGCACATCTCAGCCAGCAGAGCGGGCCCCGGCTCCAGGATCGGATGGGTGACCACCACGGTCGGCCTCCCCTCGCTCAAGGCTGCAATCCGAGCTGCCCGGCGATCGGTTTCAAGGCGTCTCGCACAGTGGCGACATGCTCGTCGAAGGGTACCCCGAGCAGCTCAGCGCCAGCCGCGAGGTCCTCCCTGTGGACCGCGCGGGCGAAGGCCTTGTCCTTCATCTTCCGTCGCACACCGGCCGGTTCGACCGAGCTGAGCGAGCGATCGGGCTTGACCAGCGCGCAGGCGATCACGAAGCCCGACATCTCGTCGACCGCGAAGATGGCTCTGCGCACCGGTGTGTCGCGGGGCAGCCCGACGTCGCCGTGGGAGTAGGCGTCATTGATGAGGTCCTCGGGCCAGCCTCGCTCGCGCAGGATGCGGGCATTGGAATGGGGATGCTCGCCGGGATGCCGTTCGTAATCGAAGTCGTGGATCAGGCCGACCACGGCCCAGCGCTCCTCGTCCTCGCCGAACCGGCGAGCGTAGGCGCGCATCGCTGCCTCCACGCTGAGCATGTGACGCTTCAACGTGTCCGATTGGGTGAACTCGGTCACCAGCTCCCACGCCTCTGCCCTTGTCTTGCTCATCGCGCCAGGACCTCCGTGATGGCTTTCAGCACCTGCTGCAGCTGCTCGCGGGTGCCGACGGTGATGCGCAGCCAACCCTCGAGGGGAGCCTGCGTGAAATAGCGGACGAGGATTCGCCGGGTGCGGAGATGTTCGACGACAGCCGCTGCCGACACCCCCTCGGGCGGCCTTGTGAAGACGAAATTGGCGGCCGAGGGAGACACCTCGAAATCGATCGCCTGAAGCTCGGCGGCGAACCAATCGCGATCCGCCACGACCCGATCAACGACGCTGTCGCGGTAGGCGAGGTCCCCGGCCGCCGCGGTGGCGGCGACGACCGCGAGCCGGTCCAGGTTGTACGAGTCCTTGACGGTGTCGAGCGCCGACAGGAGGTCCGGGTTGGCGAGGGCAAAGCCGATCCGCATGCCGGCCAGCCCATAGCTCTTCGACATGGTCCGCAGAATCACCAGGTTCTCGTGCCTGCTCACGAGGTCAAGCCGTGACTCGGGGGCGAAGTCGACGTAGGCCTCGTCCAGGACGACCACCCCGGTCGAGGCGGACACCACGCTCTCCACCTCCTCACGCGGGTACCAGGTCCCGGTCGGTGAGTTCGGGTTCACCAGGAACTTGAGGGGCGCGGGGTCCCCGGCGAGGCTGGGCGGCAGCGACCAGCCCGGGCCGAGCGGGTGACGAACCGGGATGAGCTCCTGGATGCCACAGAGCGGCTCCAGGAGGGGGTAGGTCGGCCAGGTGAACGCCACCCGATCGCCGGCACCAGCGAAGGCGCGGCAACACATATCGATCAGCTCGTCCGCTCCGTTACCCAGGCGCACCCAGCCGGCGGGCAGCTGGTGGGCTGCGGCCAGGGCAGCGGCGGCCGAGTCGGCCAGGGGGGGCGGGTAGAGCCGGAGCGAGTCGTCGACAGCCGCGCGCAGCGCCGCGAGCACGCGGGGCGAGGGCGGGTAGGGCGACTCATTGGTGTTGAGCTTTATCCACCGCTCGCCATCGGGAGGCTGATGGCCGGGTTGGTAGGGCGCGAAGCCCCGCAGGCTGGGCTTCAGGAAGCGCGACGGCATTGCAGCAGGAAGCACTCCAGGTTGAGGCGGGGGCTGACGTACTGCTCGTGGTGGCCGAGCGTGTCGAAGCTCGCCTCGAGCAAGCGCGCCCAGACCGCCGGATGGAGGTCGCCCAACATCCGCCGCCGGAATTCCATCTGCCAGCTGTTGATGGCTTCCAGGAAGGGGTCCTCGTCCTCCTTGTCGCCGCCTCGCCAGCTCATGTGGCTCGAGTCCAGTTCGGCCGCGAGGCGGAGTGGAACATCGGCCGGCGCTCCCAGCACCTCGTCGAGCTTGGTCACCCAGGCGGCATGCCGCTCGAGGACGTCGGGATCGGCCGCCGCCCGGACCGCCCAGCCGGGCCGGCCGCGGGAGAGGGCGGCCAGCTCATCGGCTCGCGCGGCGGCGACCCCGCGCCCCACCAGCAGCTGGGCGATCTCCTCCGCCGCCACGGGATGGAAATTGACGCGCTGGCAGCGCGACACGATGGTCGGGATGACCACGAACGGCGACAGGCTGGGCGTGGTCAGGATGATCACCCGGTTGGGATGGGGTTCCTCGAGGGTCTTGAGAAGGAGGTTCTGCGAGAGGTCGGGCAGGCGCCCGATGTTGCTCAGCAGCGCGACGCGGCGGCTGCCGACGGCAGGCTTCAGGTTCAAAAACTCCTGGAGGGACTGCGGGTGATGCTCGGGCCCTTCGTCTGAGATCAGCCTGATCTCGTTGACCTTGAGCCCGGCGACGCGGTCGTCCTCCCAATAATCGGGGTGTCGCGAGAGGGGAGCCTCGGGCAGGAGAGCGCCGGCGAAGCGCCGGGCCATCTCCGTCTTTCCGAGCTGCGGCTCACCCGTGAAGAGGTAAGCGTGGGCCAGGTGATCGCGCTCGAGCTGGGTTTCGAGCAGCTGCAGGACCCTGCGCTGGCCCGCCACGCCCTCGAACCCCGCCCCTGTCATGCGGTAGGGAAGGGTATCGGTATTCTCAGGATCGATGAAGCGCCTCAGCCTGGCTCTGGCGCTCCACAACCATCAGCCTGTCGGCAATTTCAGCTGGGTGCTGGCGGACATGTATCGCGACAGCTATCTACCGATGGTGGAGTGCCTGGAGCGACACCCCCGGATCCGAGTGGCGCTGCACTACACCGGGTTCCTGCTCGACTGGCTGCGCGACGAACATCCCGACCTGATTGAGCGGGTCGCTTCCCTGGCGGGTCGCGGGCAGGTCGAGATGATGGGCGGCGGTTACTACGAGCCGATTTTGCCTGCCATCCCCGACCACGACAAACAACGCCAGTTGGTGCGGCTGCGTGACGCGGTGGAGGAGTCCTTCGGCCGGCGCCCCCGCGGACTCTGGCTGGCCGAGCGCGTCTGGGAGGCGACGCTGGCGAGACCACTGGCGGAGGCCGGCTACACCTACACGATCCTCGACGACTCCCACTTCGAGCGTCTCGGCCTCGACCCCGACCGGCTCTTCGGCCCCTTTCTGACCGAGGAGCAGGGCTGGCGGCTGAAGCTGATCGCCACCTCCAGCCGGCTTCGCTATCTCATCCCCTGGCGAAGCGTCGAGGAATGCATGGCGGCCTTTCGCGAGATGGCCGCCGAGCAGCCACGGCTGGTCTTAATGGGTGATGACGGCGAGAAATTCGGGGGCTGGCCGGGCACCGCCAACCTCTGCTGGACCGAGGGCTGGCTGGACAGGTTCTTTGCGGCCCTGGAGGCCAGCTCGGACTGGTTGGACGTCGTGCTGCCGGGGGAATACATCGACGAGCACCCTGCGTCAGGGCCGGTCTACCTGCCAGCCGGCAGCTACCCCGAGATGTTGAAGTGGTCTGGCGGCTTCTGGCGTAACTTCATCAGCCGATACCCCGAAGTCAACGCCATGCACAAGAAGATGCTCCGGGTGTCGGCCAGGGTGGAGGCGGCGGGCGCGCCGGAACCCGCGGTCCGCGCCCTGCTACGCGGGCAGGCCAACGACGCCTACTGGCATGGGGTTTTCGGGGGCCTCTACCTTCCCCACCTGCGCCGGGCGGTTTGGGAGAACCTTCTCGCCGCGGAGAGGGCCGTGTCGCGGCCGGGGGTTCAGGCTCGGTCGGAGATTGACTACGACCTCGACGGTCATGTCGAGGTGCTCCACGAGGGATCCACCCAGAATGTCTACCTGTCCCCCTTCGCCGGCGGGGCCGTCGTGGAATGGGACGTGGCCGGCCGCAACGCCGTGGACGTGATCGCTCGCCGGGAGGAGCCCTATCACGCCCGGCTGCGCGGCGAAGGTGACAGTGGAACCGGCGTCTCGCGCCTGGAAGAGCCGCTCCGGGTTCGCGAACCGGGACTCGAAAAGCTGCTCCACTATGACCGCCGGCGGCGGCTCGTCTTCCAGGCTTATCTCTTGACCGGCCGGCCCACCCTGGCGAGCGCGCTGCGCTCAAGAACCATTGAGCTCGGCGACTTTGCCAATGGCGAGTTCAAGCTCAACGGCAAGGCCACGCTCGAACGCAGCGAGACGATCAGCAGGGGCAGGGTGCCGACAACCATCCGGATGACCAAGGAGTTCCGATTCGGAAAAGGCAGGCCCGACATCGAGCTCCAGATCGGCCTTTCCGCCGACCGCTCCTTCCATGCGCAGCTGGTCGTGGAGGCCAACCTGGCCCTTCCCGGCGGCGCCGATGACGGCCAGGTCTGCGGGCTGCGGCTCAACCGTGCCCACGATCTCGGGGAGAGGACCGATGTCGAGATCGCCCAGCCGGCGATGAGCACCAGGTACAGGCTGCACCTCCAGAACGGAACCCGCGCCTGGTACTACCCGGTGGTGACCGTCAACAACTCGGAGAGCGGCTTCGAGAGCGTTTTCCAGGGTGCCTGCCTGGCAGCGGTGATGCCCGTGAAGGTAGGCCCGACGCAGCTGACACGGCGGTTCAGGTTGCGCGCCGGCTGAGCCTTCCCCGCCGTCATGCTTCAGATGGCGGTAAGCCCAGCAGCTGACACGAGCAGCCTTGGCGGCCGCCCTCTCGTCAGGCTTCGGGCTGACGGGCCAGCTTTTGCTTCGCGGCGCGTTCGGTGTCGGTCGCCGCCGCTGCCGCCGGCTGAACCGAGAGCGTCTCGGCACGCCGCTCCGCCCGGGCCTGGCCCCAGACCTCCCAGATGCGCTGGAGGGCGGTGAAGTTCGTCAGGACGGCGAGCGCCCAGATGACGAGGAAGAGAACCGGACCGGCAAAGAGCAAGCCGATGATCGTCACCACAATGCGCTCGGGCCGCGCGAAGAGGCCCGTGTCGCACTTGAAGCCGAGGCTCTGGGCACGGGCACGTACATAACTCACGGAGAAGGATCCGATCAGGGCGAGCAGACCGCCGACGACCGCGGTCCTGCCGTTGGGCTGGCCGACGTAATAGACAACCAGCCCGAGGTAGATGGACGCCTCGGCGTAACGGTCAGTGGTGGAATCGAGGAACGCCCCATAGGGGTAGCTGCGCTGAGTGACGCGGGCCAGCGCGCCGTCAAGGATGTCGAAACTGGCCCCGAAGGCGAGAACGAGCCCAGCCGCCAGCAGGTGGTCCGTACCGATCAGGGCGGCCGCGACGAAGACGACCAGCATCCCCGCCACGGTCACCTGGTTGGGCGTTATCGGCAGGGCTGACAGCCAGCCCGCCAGGGACTGTGCCCGCCGCCGGACCCACTGCTGAAAACGAGTTGTGAACACTCCGCTGCCGGCCTACCCGGCCGTCCGTTCTGACTTGACCGCACTCGCTGCGCTGGTCGCCCGCCTTGGGTAGGCAGCTATGAATTCCTCAGTCAGGCGGTGAGCATCGCTGTCGGAATACTGGATGGGCGGGGACTTCATGAAGTACGAGCTGGGTCCCTCGAGCGCGCCAGTGAGTCCGTGGTCGAGCGCCAACTTGCAGCAGCGAACGGCGTCGATGACGATGCCCGCCGAGTTGGGCGAATCGTGCACCTCGAGTTTGAGCTCCGCATTGAGGGGCACATCGCCGAAACCGCGCCCCTCGAGCCGGATGTAGGCCCACTTGCGATCATCCAGCCACGGCACGTAGTCCGAAGGCCCGATGTGGACGTTGTCATCACCGAGCGAATAGTCGAGCTGGGAGGTGACCGAACGGGTCTTGGATATCTTCTTGGACATCAGCCGGTCGCGCTCCAGCATGTTGAGAAAATCGGTGTTACCGCCGAAATTGAGCTGGTAGGTCCGCTCCAGTTTCACCCCTCGCTCACGGAACAGATGGGCGAGAACGCGGTGCACGATCGTGGCGCCGACCTGTGACTTGATGTCATCACCGATGATCGGGAGTCCGGCCTTCTGGAAACGGCGCTGCCAGTAGTCCTCTCGCGCAATGAAGACCGGGATGCAATTGACAAAGGCGCAGCCGGCATTGAGGGCCTGTTCGACGTACCACTTGGTCGCCTCCTCGCTACCCACCGGCAGATAGTTCACGACGACGTCCGCCTTGGTCTCCTTCAGGATCTCAACCACGTCCGAGGTCGCTCCCGGTGCCTTCTTGATCAGCGGCTCCAGGTACTTGCCGATCCCATCGTGCGTCATGCCACGTTCGACCTTCACGCCCAGCTTGGGGACGTCGGCAAACTTGACCGTATTGTTCTGACCCAGCCAGATGGCCTCGGAGAGGTCCTTGCCAACCTTCTCCTTGTCGACGTCGAAGGCTGCGACGAACTCGATATCGCGGATGTGATAACCGCCCAGGTCGACGTGCATCAGACCCGGGACGAAAGCATCCGGTGCCGCGTCCTTGTAGTACTGAACTCCCTGGATGAGCGACGAAGAGCAGTTGCCCACCCCGACGATCGCCACTCTGACCTTCCCATTCCCGTTCTTCATCCCGATACCTCGCTCCGCAGATGTGCCGGCCGTCCGACTGGCCTTGCTTCCAACAACGACTCAAACCCGGTCAGGCGCCGGCGGATGGCGTCCAGGTCGACCGAGCAGTAGGTGAGCCGCCCGTCCCGCCTGGTCGTCACAACGCCACCCAGCTCCAGCATTCGCAGGTGCCAGGAGACCCGTGGCTGACTCATCCGCAGGGCGAGGGCGAGCTCGTTGACGCTCTCCTCGCCGACCGCCAGCAACTGCTCGACGATGCGGAGGCGCGTCACATTGGCCAGGGCGGTGAAGAAGGCAGGGAGGTCGCCCTGCTGACCAGGTAGAAACATAAAGAACTCTTTATCGATTAAACCATAAACGATCCGTTATGTGTCGCCAATTCGAAAATCGGCCGGCCGCCGCGCCGGAGGCGGCCGGCTTTGCTGGCTGTATCATTTTTTGATAGCAGGATGGAAGAAAAAGAGAGCACGCCCGAGGTCGCCGCGGGGCTGGTCGAGCAGGCCGAACACCTCCTCAAACTGGAGATAGCGCTCGCCAAGCAGGAGCTGAAGGAGATGGCGATCACGAATGCCATCGCCGCCGGCGCACTTGCTGGAGCGGGTTTGCTGGCGCTGATCGCTCTCCTCGTGGCTGTCCCGGTGCTGCTGGTGATCACCATCTCGGCCCACTGGCTGGTGGCGGTGATCTGGATCGTTCTCTATCTCGTGGTTGCCGCCGCTCTCGCTCTGTTTGGCCGCGGCAAACTTCACATCGGCATCCCGGAAAAGACTGTGAACAGTCTCAAGGAGACGAGGAATTGGGCACTTCAGCAGATGAAATCGCCCGGCAAATAGCCGAGACGCGAGATGACATGGAGTCGAAGATCATCACGCTGCGGGGCCGCAGCGAGGTGGCCGTCCAGCGCGGCAAGCGGACGATCTATGCGGCGGCGGCGATCGGCGGCGCGCTCGCCGTCGCGATCGTTGGGGCGGTGATCATCTATCGGATGTCGCGGCCAACCACGACGCGCGAGCGGCTCGAGCGAATCCTGCCCCGCCAGGTCTGGATGGGGTTGCAGCAGATCCGCGACTCCTGGGAGCTGGGAGTGCGCAAGCAGGTGCCCCCGATGCGGCTCTACATCGGCGACAAGCAGGTGGGCGAAGAGCCGCCGTCCAGCTCGTTCCAGAAGATCGCGCTCCGCGTTGCCCAGGCCGCCGGCACAGCGATCGGCGCGGCGCTCGTGCAGCGTGTTCTGCAGCGGACGAGCGGCGAAAAGGTCGTCAAAACGGAGTAGGGCGGAGGCCAGGTTCAGCCCGGCCCTGGCCGCCGGTCAGGGCTCGAACCGCAGGTTCGCGCCGCTGAGCGGGGCCGACGCCTCGCTGGCCAGCCAGGCGACCACCCGGGCCACCTGGGCGGGCTCCAGCCGCGGGCCGGCAACGCCGGCTTGTTTCAACATCGGAGTGTCAATTGCGCCAGGGCTGACCGCATTGACGCGGATGCGCAGGGCGCGACCCTCGACAGCGAGCGCCTCCGTCAATCCGGCCAGACCCGATTTGGCCGCCACGTAGGCTGCCATTCCCGGGAACTTCTCCGCGCCCGTCACACCGGAAAGGCTGGAGACGTTGACGATGGTTCCACCGTCGGGAGGCATGCGGCGGAACGCCTCCCGGCTGCAGAGGAAGGCCGATCGAAGGGAGGCGCGGAGCGTCTCATCCCAATCTGATGCGGCCAGGCCGGCGATTGGACTCATGATCAGAACCGCCGCATTGTTGATGACCGCATCAAGCCGGGGCAGCCGGGCAAAGGCGGCCGCCACCGAGGCCTCGTCGGCGGCGTCGACGCCGACCCTGCGGCTGAAGTCGTGCACCACGTAGCCCAGGGTCTCGAGTTCGCCCGTGATCGCGCGGCCAAGGCCCCCCGAGCCGCCGGTGACCACGGCCACCCGGTTCAACTGAGCGCCCTCTCGTAAGCATCCAGTGCCTGGCTCATGAGGAGCCGCGGCCGCGCCTGCCGGCGCACCTGGAGGCGGTCGAGTTGGAGGCAATCGCGGATCGCTTGGGCGAGCCCGGGCAGATCGCCGGGAGCAGCCAGGAAACCGCCCCGGCCGGGGGCGATCACCTCGCTCAACGCCCCCCGGTCGTAGGCCGCCACCGGGCAGCCGGCCACCTGCGCCTCGGCCGCGACAAGGCCGAAGGGCTCCTCCCATTTGGCCGGCATGACGCACACGGCAACGCTCGCCATCAATCGCCAGAGCTCGCTGCGGCTCAACGGCGGTCGCACTTCAGACCCGGTGAGACTGGCTCGATAGGCGGGGTCGTAGGCGGCGCCCACCACCAGTGGTCGCAGGCCGGCCTGGTGCGCGGCGGCGATGCCATCCTCGATGCCCTTCTCCGGTGAGATCCGGCCCGCGATCAGCGCCACCGGCTCGACCGGCCCCGGCTCCGGGTGCCAGTCGGGCACCCCGTTCGGCAGCAGGAAGGCGTCCACTCCCACAGCTGCCCAGTCTCGCCGGCCGGCGGCCGACACGGCGGCCTTGGGCTCTCGCGCCGCCCGGGCGGCAGCGACCACCGCGGGGACGATCGGCGGCAGGTGGAGGGTGTGCAGGGCGGGCAGGCCCGCGGCCAGCTCGAACGCCTCCGCGTCAAAAGCATGCTGGGTCACCGCGTCAGCGCCGCGCCGGCGGAGCTCGGCGAAGAGCGCTTCGAAGCCCGCCCGCAGCTCGGAAGAGGGAGGAGCCGGGAGGCCGCCGGGCATCACCAGCGCAGCCGACACGGCCGGGCCGACGGCAATCGGCACCAGCTCCACTCCGGGAACCGCGGAGCCCCTCGCGCAATAGAGCTCCACGCGATGCCCGCGGCCGGCCAGCCCCGACGCGAGGTCGGCGACGAACGCCTGCGCACCCCCGGCCTGCGCCGGCTGCAGGGGGGTCACCAATGAGGCGACTACCGCGATTTTCAGCGGGCCCTGACCAGCTCCATGAATTCCGCCCGCGTCCGGGCGTCATCCCGGAACACGCCGAGCATGCAGGAGGTGACCGTCTCAGAATCCTGCTTCTCCACCCCACGCATCTCCATGCAGAGGTGACGGGCGGTCATGATGACGCCAACCCCCGCCGGCTCGAGGACCTTCTGGACGGCGTCGGCAACCTGCCGCGTCAGCCTCTCCTGGAGCTGCAGCCGGTGGGCGAAGATGTCCACGATGCGGGGCAGCTTGCTTAGGCCGACAACGTGGCCCCTTGGCAGATAGGCGACGTGAGCCCGCCCGAAGAAGGGCAGCAGGTGGTGCTCACACATGGAGAAGAAGCTGATGTCCTTGACCACCACCATGTCGTCGTAATCCTGTTCAAAGACGGCGTCCCCAACGATCTCGGCAGGGTCCATCGTGTAGCCCTCAGTCAGGAAGCGGAGGGATTCGGCGACGCGGCGGGGGGTGTCAACCAGCCCCTCGCGAGCGGTGTCCTCGCCCAGCTCGCCGAGGAGCTGGCCGACCAGGCCCGGAAGCGGGTCGCTTTCGAAGCGCGGCCGGTAAAGGCTCACCGGACAACCTCCACGGAATTGTTCTCCGATTCGATCAGCCGGACGCGCTCAAGGCACGGAATGCTCGCCCCGGCCGGCTGGTCCGCGCCGAGGTGAGCCTGGAGTTGAGCCCAGAAGGCCAGCGCCAGGTTTTCGGCTGTGGGGACCACGCCATCCAGGAAGAGCACGTCGCGATTGAGGTGGCGGTGGTCGACGTGGTCGATCACCGCGGCGCGGATCACCGAGTCCAGCGTCCTCAGGTTGATGACCATTCCGGTGTCGGGTTCAACCCCGCCGCTGACCGTCACCTCGATCACGTAGTTGTGACCGTGGTCGCCGGCGCAGGCACCGAACACCTCCCGATTGCGCTGCTCGGTCCAATCGTCTCGGCGCAGCACGTGCGCGGCGGCAAAGGTCGCGCGCCGAGTGATCCGGACAGCGGTCGGTGCCACGGAGTGGCCGCCCGCTGCACGGCGGGGACTTATCTTGAGCATTTGACTATCCATAATTCTACTTACGAGTGAACTATTTCAAGGCGGTCGAATCTGCCCCCCGGGGGGCGGACAGCTTCAGATTCTCGGATTTTGAGCGCCTGCCCGAGCGGGTCCGGGCCCGCGTCCTCGCCGGCATCCCCACCGGCGAGCTCGCCCTTGCCCGCGCCGGTGATGAGGAGGCCCGGCGCCGGGTGACCCGCGCCCACTTCTGGACGCTTGTCTACCATCTCGCCCCGGCGCGCTGGGACGCATTGAGTTTGGCCGAGCCTGTCCACCCCCGGGTTCTGGACGCGCTTCCCGCCAGGTGCGGCCGCGTCATCGAGGTCGCCGCCGGCACCGGGCGACTGACCGCTCACCTCGAGAGGCGGGCGGGCGAGTTGGTGGCGGTTGAACCGGCAGCACCCCTGCGCGCGATTCTCAGGAGCCGGCTGCCGGCCGTGAGAGTCCGGTCGGGCGAGGCGAAGCGGATCCCGCTGCCCGATGCCTGGGCCGACCTGGTGGTCGCCTGCGCCAGCCCCGGGCCGGATCGCGCCGGCCTCGCCGAGATGGAGCGCTGCACCCGCCCGGCGGGTCACATCGCGTTCATCAGCCCTGAGGAACCCGAATGGCTGGAGTCGGCCGGCTTCCGGCGCTTCCGCTTCGATCCGCGGGAGGTTGCAGTACCCCCGCATGACCCAGACATCGAGGCCTTCTTTGGGCCGCTCGACCCGCCCCACGAACTTCTGCTCCGGAGCCGGTGAACGCTCAGGCGGCGGCGGCAGTGCTGGCGGAGATCGCCTACCGGCTGCGCCACGATCCCGAGCAGGCCTTCCGGGCGCGGGCGTACAGCCGGGCGGCCGCCACCCTCCAGCGTCTCCAGCCTGATCTTGCGGCGCTGCGCGCCGGGTCCGGCCTCGAGTCCGTCGAAGGCATCGGAGCGGGGATCGCCAAGGTGCTCGTCGAGCTTCTCGACACCGGCCAGAGCACCTACGCCCTGCGCTTGCGGGAAGAGGCCGGCGAGGCCGTGGTGGAGCCTGACGGCCCGGGCGTCAGCACCGGGATGCTCAAGGGGGACCTCCACACGCACACCGACTGGTCGGATGGCGGCGCGACCGTGCTCGAGATGGCCCGCGCCGCCCAGGCGCGGGGTTACGCCTACCTGGCGATAACCGACCACTCGCCCCGTATCAAGGTGGTAAACGGCCTGGGCCCCGAGCGGCTGTCCGCCCAGGCGGCCGAGATCGAGCGCGCGATGGCCGAGCTGCCCGGCTTCACCATCCTGCGGGGAATCGAGTGCGACATCCTGGAGGACGGCCGCCTCGACCTGCCGGATGACGTGCTGGCGGCGCTCGACGTGGTGATCATCTCACCGCACGTGAAGCTGAAGATGGAGTCCGCCGAGATGACCGAACGGATGCTGCGCGCGGTGTCGAGCCCGCACGCGGACATCGTCGGGCACCCGACCGGCCGCCGCCTCGGCTCGAGGCCCGGCGCGACGTATGACTTCGAGGCCGTGTTCCGCGCCGCCGCCGCCCACGGCACGGCGCTCGAGATGGACTGCGACCCGGCTCGGATGGACCTCTCGCCCGAGTTGGCTCGGCTTGCCGCCGATTGCGGGTGCCGGCTCTCCCTCGATTCGGACGCCCATGCGCCGGACCAGCTCGCCTATGTCGACCAGGGGGCCTGGATGGCCCGTCAGGCCGGTCTCGAGCCGGCTGACTTCCTGAACTGCCTTGACCTACCCGACCTGCGCGACGCCCTAAGGTAGAGCGGCAGTGGCAGTGCTCGGCGTGATGATCGAGGGCCAGGAGGGCCTGACCTGGGAGCGTTGGCGCCACCTCTGTCAGTTCGTCGAGGGGCGCGGCTTCGATAGCCTCTGGCGCAGCGACCACTTCTTCTCGGTGATGGGCGAGGGCAATCGCGCCAACATCGAAACCTGGATCTCGCTCGCCCTGGCCGCCGAGTGGACCCAGCGACTGACCTTCGGGGTTCTCGTCTCACCGATGACATTCCGGCACCCGGCCAACCTGGCTCGGATGGCGACCTCGGTCGACATCCTGAGCGGCGGCCGGCTGGTTCTCGGCGTCGGAGCCGGTTGGTACGAGAACGAGCACGCGGCATTTCACATCCCGTTTCCGCCCACCCGGCAGCGCATGGATGCCCTCGATGAGGGCATCCGGATCATCCGCGAGGTGTGGGCCGACTCGGATCCGAAGCCCGCCAATGGCAAGTCGGTGCCTCTCCTCGTGGGCGGCTCAGGAGAGAAGCGCACGCTGCTCACCGTGGCCCGGGAGGCCGATGAATGGAACATGTACACGGGGAGCCCGGAGGACTACGCGAAGAAGGTGGCCGCCCTCGACGCTCACTGCGAGGCGGTCGGCCGCGACCCCCGCTCGATCCGCCGCTCTCTGATGTTCAGCTACATCGTGGGTCGCAACCCCGGTGAGCTGCTCGACCGGGCCGAGGAGCTCCGGGCGGTGATCCCCCGGTATCGGGAGATGACACCGCCGCAGATCCTCGAAGCGGCCCGGGGCAGATCGCTGGTCGGCACCCCGGACGAGATCGTGAATCAGCTGCGGCCCTACATCCGGCTCGGCGCGAGCCGGTTCATGCTCCAGCACTTTCTGATGGATGACGATGCCGCGCTCGACCTGCTGATGACCGGCGTCGAGCCTCAGATCAGCAGTCTTGAGTAGGATCGACCGATGAACTTCGAGCTGAGTCCGCAGGAGCGCAAATTCAAGGACGAGGTCACGGCCTGGCTGAAGCAGCACAGGCCAACCTTCACCGCGTCCGAGGAGTCGGGCGGCGACGCCTGGATCGCCGAGCGCAAGGCCTGGCAGAAGAAGATGTACGAAGCCGGCTACGTCGGCCTCAATTGGCCGACCGAGTACGGCGGCAGGGGGGCGACGCTGATGGAGCAGCTGCTGCTCAGCCAGGCTCTGATCGAGACCGGCGCCCCCGGGCCGGTCAACGTGCTGGCGGTCGGCATGCTCGGGCCGACGCTCATCCAGCAGGGAACCCAGGCCCAAAAGCAGCGCTACCTGCCCAGGATGCTGGACGGCGAGGAGATCTGGTGCCAGGGGTTCAGCGAGCCCAACGCGGGGTCCGACCTGTCAGCGCTGAAGACCCGCGCTGAGCGCCAGGGTGATCACTACGTGGTCAATGGCCAGAAGGTATGGACCACGCTCGCCCACGTCAGCAAGTTCTGCATGCTGTTGACGCGCGAATTCCCCGCCGAGAACCCGCGCGACGGGCTGACCTACCTGATCGTTGACATGGAATCGCCCGGTGTCGAGGTCCGGCCGCTGGTCCAGATCACGGGTGACCCCGAATTCAATGAGATCTTCTTCACCGACGTCAAGGTGCCGGCCGAAAACGTGGTCGGCGAGCCGGGCAAGGGCTGGGCGGGAGCGATGACCACCCTGCTTCACGAGCGCGGCACGCTGGGGATGGCGCTCGCCAACCAGGCGTCGGTAACGGTGGGAGAGCTCACCGAGCACACTCGCCGCCTCGGCCGGGGTGCCGACCCATTGGTCCGCCAGCGCATCGCCCAGCACGTCACCGAGGCGCGGGCTCTCCACCTGAACGGCCAGCGCGCGGTCACCAACACCATGAAGGCCGGCATTCCCGGGCCCGAGGGTTCGTTGATGAAGCTCTTCTGGTCGGAGCTCAACCAGCGCATGCAGGAGACCGCCATCGATATGGAAGGCCTCTACGGGCAGCTGCGGGAAAACGGCCCCTGGCAGCATGGGTTTTTGCGTTCGCGCGGCAACACCATCGAGGCGGGGTCCTCCGAGGTCCTCCGGAACATCATCGCGGAACGCGTGCTGGGGCTGCCAAGAAGCCGCTAGCCGGTCGACGCCGCCTAACCCTTAACTCCTAACCCTGCCGGCCGCGTACCTCGACCACGCCGGCGTGGATGCGGGCCTCCAGCCTGAGCTGAGGGAAGGTGGCCGGGCCGCGCAGGCAGGCGCCGTCGGCGAGGCGGAACTGCGAGCCGTGCCAGGGGCAGGTGACGGTGCCGTTCTCGATCTTCCCCTCGTGGAGCGGGCCGCCGGCGTGCGTGCAGGCGTCCTCCATTGCACTGATCCGATTGCCATCGCGGTAGAGGAGCACGGTTCGCCCCGCCACCTTCACCGGCCGAGCTGAACCATCGGCCAGCTCGGCCTCCTTGCAGGTGGCGGTCCAGCTCGCGGGTCCGGCCATCCAGGCATCGTGGTCGACCATCTGGCCCCGTCCGAATACCAGCTCCCCACCGAGGTAGGCGGAGGCGGTCGCGAGCGCCGAGCCCGACCAGGAGAGCATCCTGTAATGGCGGCGGGAGGGCAGCGAGGCCACCTGCAGGGCGAGGGCGGTCACGTTGAGAATTCCATGGAGCATGCCAAGGCGACGCTCGCGGCCGTCCGTCGCGCTCCAATCGGCGATCCCACTCGCCGCTGCGCCCACGGCGCCGGCGCAGCCGGCCGCGGTGAGCAGGCGAGCGGATTTGCGCGCTCCGACCAGGTCCAGGAGCATGGCCGACGTCCAAAAGCCGATCGGCAGGTCGACCAGCACCGGGTGAAGGGCGTGGCCCAGCCAGCGGCCATGGAGGGCGTCCTTGTAGGGCGTCGAGCGCGGGTTATCCAGGAGGGGCTGGAGCCAGCCCATCACGGTCTTGCTGGCCGCCTCGAGCCACGGCAATTCCTCCACAGGGCCCAACAACCGGGACGGCCACGAGCTCTGCCAGGCGCTCGGCTTGGTCGCGGCAAGAGATGGACTGGGCACGGCCACTGTAAGGAAAGTGTAGTGCGCTCCTGGCAGAGAGTGGGCCTGCGCTGGAGCTAGCCCCAGCGCAGGCCGAGCCGGGCTCCGTCCCGGAGCCTGACGTAGCCCTCGGCCCAGAGCCGCAGGTGCGGGATGACCCCAGTCGTCAGTGTCTCGATGGTAAGCAGAGGGTTGGGCCAGGTGCAGCCGAGGGCCTGGAGCGCGTGGTTCACCGCCGTCACGCGCTGCAGCACCTCGGCGGCCGGGGCAAGGCTCAACACCCCGCCGAGCTCGGCCCGCCATTCCGCCCGGACCTGGCCGCCGGAGACCACGACCGCTCCACCCTGCAGGTCCTTGAGCCGGTTCACCGCGATGGCCATGTCCTTCGCAGAGTCGCCGACCACCACCAGGCAGGGGCTATCCCACGCGGCGCTCACAGCGCAGGCTCCCCCACTCAGCCCGAGGCCTCGCAGCAGGCCGCGGAACGCCCGCGGCCGGCCCATCCGATCGATGGCGGTGGCCACCAGTGAGTCGGACCCGTCGCTCTCCACCTCCCGGGTGACCAGCGGCGCGACCAGTTCCATGGCCCGCCAGCGACCACGGCCGGGATGGGCGAACCAATTCGCATCCAACCCGTTCAGCCGAATCGTCGTCTTCATCAGGTCCGGATAGCTGTGCGGGCGGGCCGCCGTCACGGTGCGGCCACCGACGAGGACCAGCTCGGGGCGGATGCTGCTCCCCTCCCGAGGGAGCAGCATCAGGTCGGCCAGCATTCCCGGCGCCAGTCCGCCCAACCAGCGGCTGATCCCGAACCTCTCGGCCACGTTCCGGCTGGCCAGGCGGACGGCCCGGGCAAGGGGCAGCCCATTCTCGATGGCCAGCTCGACCACGTGGTTGAGCGAGCGGCCGGCCATCAGCTCGCCTGGCTCAACTCCATCTGTGACAAGCGCCAGGCGGCCGAAGTCATTGATGGCCGTCTCCCGCCAGAGCCTCGAGATGGCGGGCAGGTCCTGGCGCGTCGCGCCATGGCGAACCATGGCGTAATAGCCGAGACGCAATCGGTTGAGGGTGTCCTCGGCGTCGATCCCCTCGTGGTCGGCGGTGATTCCGGCCGCCGCGAAGGGGTTGAGGATCGGTTCACGAGCGCCGGCGCCATGGCCTTCGACGGTCATGCCCCTGACATGCGCGGCGGCGAGCAGAGCCTCCACCCGGGGGTGCCCGCGCATCACCTCGACCCAATTCGCCTCGCCGACACCGACGACGCCGGGTTCGTCGAGGAGGTCCACCCAGTCGCGGCCGGGGATGCCGACGTCCCGATCGAAGACCGGATCCAGGCCGGTCAGCGTCGGCACTGTGAACATCACCCTCCCGGGCATTCCGGCCGCGTCGGCGAGCAGCTCGCGAAACCCGGCCGGGCCGAGGATGTAGCTCAGCTCCATCGCCTCGAAGATCGTCGTTGTGACGCCGGCGCCGACCTGGAGCGGAATCGTCTCGGCCAGCGAGAGCCGCATCAGGTGGGAGTGGCCCTCCACGAGCCCGGGACAGATGATGTGACCGGCCCCTTCGATCCGGGCGCCGGCCTCGAACCTCTCCACGTCGGGCCCGGCGTAGGCGACCCTGCCCTCCGCGATCACCAGGCCCCAACCGTCGAGGATCTCCTCCGTGTGGACATCCAACAGAGCACCGCTGGTGACCACCAGGTCCGCAGGTTGCGAGCGCCGGGCGACCGCGACCAGCCGGCGCATGGCAGCCACGTCGGGAGCGAAGCGGACGGTCACCTGAGGTGTGCCATTAGAATCCGAACCATATGGATTTTGCGTTCTCGGAGGAGCAGGAGATGCTCCGGACGGCGGCCCGCGACCTTCTCGGCAAGGTCAGCCCCTCCTCGGTCGTTCGCCGGCTGATGGAAACCCCCGACGCCTACGATCCTGCGCTCTGGGCGAAAATCGCCGAGCAGGGCTGGACCGCGCTGGGAATCCCGGAGGAATATGGCGGGTTCGGCACCTTTCTCGACCTCACGGTTGTCCTGGAGGAGACCGGCCGCGTCCTGCTGCCGGGACCCTTCTTCGAGACGATGGGCATGGCCGTGCCCGCCCTGCTCGAAGCCGGCAGCGCGGCCCAGAAGAAAGAGGTCCTGAGCGCGATCGCAGCGGGGCAGGCGCGGGCCACGCTCGCTTTCACAGAGCCGTCGGGGCGCTGGGACGCGGAAGGGGTCGCCCTGACAGCGAGGCCGGCCGGAAACGGCTGGCGGCTGGACGGGACCAAGCTGTTCGTCCCCGGCGCGGGCGTTGCCGACTTCATGGTCGTGGCGGCGCGAACGCGGGGCACGGGTGAGGACGGGATCACCCTGTTCCTGGTGAAGGGAAGGCCGGCCGGCATGACGGTGAAGCCTCTCAACACCATGGACATGACGCACAAGTGGTACGAGGTCAAGTTCGAGGGGGTCGAGCTGCCGAGCGACGCTGTGATGGGCGAGCCCGACGCCGGCTGGCCGCCGCTGCGGCGATCGCTGGAGTGGGCCACCGCGGCAATCTGTGCAGAGATGGTCGGCGGCGCCCAGAAGGTGCTCGAGGACTCCGTCGAGTACGCCAAGACCCGCCAGCAATTCGGTAAGCCGATCGGCATCTACCAGGCGGTTTCCCACCGACTCGCCGACATGCTCCTCGAGGTCGAGAGCGCAAAATCGGTCACCTACTACGCCGCCTGGGCAGTCGACGCCGACGCGCCCGATCGTTCGCTCGCCTGCTCCATTGCCAAGGCCTATACCTCGGATGCCTATCGCCACGCGACCGGTGGCGGGATCCAGGTTCACGGCGGCATCGGCTTCACCTGGGAGCACGACATGCATCTCTACTTCAAGCGTTCCAAAGCATCCGAGGTGACACTTGGAGACCCGACCTACCACCGTGAGCTGGTGGCGCAGTCGCTGGACCTCTGAGCTCCAGAAGCGAGAGCGGCACCCGCTGGCCTTTTCGCCGGCGTTTTTGGCCCTCATCCTGCTGCTCGCCTGCGGGTCGCCGGCCTCGCCTGCGCCAGCCGTGCCCCCGAAGTCTGAGGTGAGTGTGCCTTCCGAGGCAGCCGGCCTGGTGGCACAGGTCAAGGCCGAGGCGGCGACCCGGACCGGCATCTCAGCCGATCGCTGGGCAGCCACGGAGGTTCGCTCGGTCACCTGGTCAGACGGCTCCCTCGGCTGCCCGCAGCCGGGCCAGATGTACACCCAGGCGCTCGTGCCCGGCTACCTCATCCGCCTGAAAGCAGCCTCCGGCGAGATCGCCGAATACCACAGCTCAGGAACCAGCCGCGTAATCTACTGCGCCAACCCGAGACCCGCTTCGGGAGCCTGAACGGCTCAGATCTTCTCGAATCTCAGGACGTCAACCACGAACACGGTGGCACCGCCCACCTGGACCTCCACCGGGTAGGGCATGAAGAACTCACCCGGCTCCACCATCGGCGGCATCGGGGTCATGTAGCGACTCCGCTCCCGGCAGTTTTCGCGGATCACATCGAGGGCGGCGTCAACCCGGTCGTCATCCACGCCGATCATCAGGGTCGAGTTGCCCTGCTGCAGGAAACCGCCTGACGAGGCCAGCTTGGTGACGCTGATCCCGGCTGCGGCCAGCGCCTGGACGGTCTGGGGCGCATCCTCTCCCTGGACGACGGCGACCATCAGTTTCAAAGCAGCGAACCCACCCTCTCCATCACGCGGTTGTGAATATCTTCGGGCATCGCCCGTCCTTCCAGTCGCAGGAAGCGCCCCGGCTCCGCCTCAGCCAGGCGATCGTAAGCCCTGGCCACCGCTTCATGGAAGGCGAGGGACTCGGCATCCAGCCGATCGAGCGACTTCCCAGACCGCTGGATGCGGCCGATGCCCTCGCTGGGGGGCAGGGCGAGCAGGATCGTGAGATCCGGTTTCGGGAAATGCGACGGCCAGCCGGCTTCGATTCCCCGTCCGCCCCCCTGGTAGGCGATCGTGGAATCCTGGTAGCGGTCGTCGATCACCAGCCGGCCGGCGGCGAGTGCCGGCTTGATCGTGGTCTCCAGGAGCTCGGCTCGGGCCGCCATGAAGAGGTACATCTCGGCGACCGCCGACATGCCCTCGGGACGGTGGAGGAGAAGTTCCCGGATCTTTTCCCCGAGGGCGGTGCCGCCCGGTTCCCGGACGACCAGCGGCCGCCGTTCGACCAGCGCCCGGGCGAGCAGGTCAACCTGGGTTGACTTGCCGGACCCGTCGGGCCCCTCGAAGGTGATGAAAAGTCCGCCCAAGTGGTGCTGCGGCTACTCCGTCCCGGCCGGAAAGATGCGGAGCCTGCGCTGCGGCTCCTTGCCGGTGCTCTTCGCCTCGACACCTTCCCCGTCGACCAATTGGTGCTGCAGCCGCCGGACATAGGCGTTCTGAGGTGAGATCTCGAGCGGTCGCAGGGTCGTCTTGACCCGAGTTATCGCGTCCCGGGCCTCGTCCAGGGCCCGGGCGGTCGGGTCTCCGCCGAGCTCGCCGGCGTAGAGGGTGGCGAGCGCCTCCTTCACCTGGGTGACCGTGTTGCTCTTTAGAGAGACGATGGGGATGCCGCCCGTCTCCGCCTGGCGGATGCTGTCGGGTCGCTTACGGTAGTGGTTCTTGAGGGTCAGCACGAGGTCAGCACCCTCGGGATTGCCGAGGAGCCGGACCGGCAGATCGAGGTCGCGGGCGGCATGCTCGATATAGCTGCGGGAGACGCCATAGGCGAAAACTCCCCGCGGGCGCTTGAGGGGCGCAGCCGGACCGCGGCCCGGTTCGGCGACAGCGAACGCCGGAATAGGCGCCTCGCGGTGATCCTCATCGACGTTGGAGAGCACCCTGCCGTCCCGGTTGCGTAGCCGGATGCGGGGTGCCGGGGTGTCACCCCGGAGCGCCAGGTCGACGACGTCGGAAAGCGGCATGTGGACCGCCACCCGATCCCGATCCTGGATCTCGACCAGCACGTCGAAGGTGGGTGGGGATTTGCGCTCGAGGACGGACTTCTGAGTACCCCGCCGGCGCGCCTCCTCGTCGGAGAGGGTGACGCTCTGGATCCCCCCGAGCAGATCGTTGAGGGTGGGGTTGACCAACAGGTTCTCGAGCGTCTGGCCATGGGCGGTGGCGATCAGCTGCACACCCCGCTCGGCGATGGTGCGCGCAGCGGTCGCCTCGAGCTCGGTGCCGATCTCATCGATCACGATGACCTCAGGCATGTGGTTCTCGACGGCCTCGATCATCACCGCGTGCTGGGCGAGTGGGGTCGAAACCTGCATGCGGCGGGCCCGGCCGATGCCGGGATGCGGGATATCGCCGTCGCCGCCGATCTCGTTCGAGGTGTCGACGATGACAACGCGCTTACGCTGTTCGTCCGCCAGCAGGCGGGCGCACTCGCGCAGGATGGTCGTCTTGCCGATGCCCGGGCGGCCGAGCAGGAGGATCGACTTGCCCGTGAGAGCGATGTCCCGGATGATCTCGGCAGTTCCACCCACGGCCCGACCGACCCGGCAGGTCAACCCGACGATGCGACCGCCGCGGTTGCGGATCGCCGAGACGCGATGGAGCGTTCGCTCGATGCCGGCTCGGTTGTCATCGCCGAACTGGCCCACCCGGGTGGCCACGTAATCCAGGTCAGCGGTGGTGACCGGGCGATCGCTGAGCAGCACCTCTCGACCCGGCACCCGCGCCTCCGCCTCCCGGCCGAGGTCGAGGACTATCTCGAGCAACGCGGCGGGATCGATCCTGTCGTGCAGCGCCTGGTACAGGTGATTGGGCAGGGTTTGGGCCAGCAGCTCGACCTCGGGATCCCACGCCTCTGGCGCTGGCAACCGCTCCGGTATCAACCGAACGCGGGGACCAGGCCCTTCTCTGGCAGTGGGAGACGAAGGGCCAACTCCTTGACCATCAGGGACTGCGTGATGAGCGTTTCGAACCCGCGAGCCCGAAGGGCCTCGATCATGTGCGAATCATAGTGACGGAGGCTGGACCAGACCGGGCCCAGGGTGGGGCTGAGAAGGGCCAGGGCATGGCCGACCAGCTCCTCCGGCAGATGGTCCTCCGGGAGAGCCATGAAGCTGAGCGTGTGGGGGCGGGTGGACGAGCTCTTCTGGACCCGCAGCCAGCCGACGATCTCGGTTCGATCGACGACGAACTGCTGGTCGGAATCGCCGCGCGTCGCATGATGCCCGAACCATTCGCCCCGCAGTGCGCGCCATTCCCGAAAGGTTGGTGCCTCGATTGTGGCGATGCCGCGAGGCGTCAGCTTGCGGTAAAGCTGATAAAGCTGGGCGTGGTCGCGCCGCCGCTCCTGCCGCAGCCCCAGCGGATCGGCGCCGGACTCCTCGGCGGCAAGGTCGTGGTACATCACGTGCTCGATCGCGTATTGACGGAAGTTGTTCTTGCGGAAGAGCGGGACCAGCCTGTCCTCCAAAGGCAGCCGGACGAAGAGGCGGTGGATGCCACGCTGCAGGGCCTGGTTGGCAAGGTGATCCACCAACTCGCGGCCGGCCGCGTCCGGGTCAGCCTCAGGCGCGACGCACAAGTTGAGCACCTGGAGCGTCGTGGCACCGGCGAGGCCGATCGCCGCGGGGCGATTCGAGGCCTGGATGAAGGCGATGACAACGCCATCCTCCTCAACGACGTAGAGAAGGGTTTCGCTGTAGAGCGCGGGAAGGATGTTGGAGAGCGTCTGGCTGACCAGCGACCACAGGCGGACGGTCCCCCGGTTGGCCACCTCGGAGAGTTCACCGCCGCCCTCGCGCTGGATTTCCTCGATCCGACCCAGGTCGCGAAAGCTCGCTGTCCGCACGCTCCTCATCCGCGGACCAGCTCCAGGAAGCGGCGGTGCAAGCGGACGTCTCCGCTCAGCTCGGGATGGAAGGCGAACGCCATCGTCCTGCCCTTCTGAACGCCGACCGGCCGGCCATCCTGTGTGGCGATGACCTCAGTCGTGCCGGTGTCGTCCACGACCGGGGCGCGGATGAACACGCCCGGAAACGGTTCGCTCTCACCGGGCAGCAGCACCGGGCCTTCGAAGCTGTCGAGCTGGCGACCGTAGCCATTGCGGCGCACCGCGATGTCGAGAGCTGCGAAGCCGCGCTGGCCGGCGATCCCGTCGCTGATCGTGGTGGCGAGAATGATCATCCCCGCGCAGGTGCCCAGGGTGGGCAGCCCACCCAGCACAGCCGCGCCAACCGCGTCGTAAAGACCCATGCGCTCCATCAGCATCGTCATTGTGGTGCTCTCGCCGCCCGGGATGACCAGGCCGTCGAGACCCTCGAGGTCCTCGGTGAGGCGGACTGGCCGAGTCCGAGCACCGAGGGCTGCGAAGGCCCGAAGGTGCTCGCGGAAGGCCCCCTGGAGGGCCAGGACCCCGATCAGCGGCGGTGGATCTTCTACCAGCCTCGCGAGGCGAGGAGCTCTTCTTTGGGAAGGGTCGGGATCTCGATGCCGACCATGGCTTCCCCGAGGTCCTCGCTGACCTCCGCGATGATCTCGGGCCGGTCGTGATAGGTGGTCGCTGCCACGATCGCCTTGGCCCGCTTCAGCGGGTCGCCGGACTTGAAGATGCCCGATCCCACGAAGACCCCGTCAACCCCCAGCTGCATCATCAGTGCCGCGTCGGCCGGGGTCGCGATGCCTCCGGCGGCGAAGTTGACGACCGGCAGGCGGCCGAGCTTCTGGCACTCGGCCAGGAGATCGACGGGGGCGCCCAGGTTCTTGGCCTCGTGGACAAGCTCGGCGTAATTCATACCGGCCAGGCGGCGAATCCCGCTGTTGACCGCGCGCATGTGGCGGACGGCCTCGACGACGTTGCCGGTGCCCGCCTCGCCCTTGGTGCGGATCATCGCGGCCCCTTCGGCGATGCGGCGAAGGGCCTCACCGAGGTCGCGGCAGCCACAGACGAAGGGCACTTTGAACCCGTGCTTGTCGATGTGGTTCTCCTCATCGGCGGGCGTCAGCACCTCTGACTCGTCGATGTAGTCGATGCCGAGGTGCTCCAGCACCCGCGCCTCGACGAAGTGGCCGATCCGGCATTTGGCCATGACCGGGATCGTCACCGCGGCCTGGATCGACTTGATGAGCTGGGGGTCGCTCATCCGAGCGACACCACCCTCGCGCCGGATGTCGGCCGGCACGCGCTCGAGCGCCATGACCGCGCAGGCACCCGCCTCCTGCGCGAGCACCGCGTGCTCGGGGGTGACGACGTCCATGATCACTCCGCCCTTGAGCATCTCGGCCAGCCCGGACTTCACCTTGAAGGTCGCGCGGGAGGTCCCGCCGGGGACGCCGCTGCCATTGCTTTCGGTCATTGCAACGAAATCTTACCCCGGTAGTACTAACCTCACCCCCGGTGCGACACAAATATTTGAGCGCGACCCTGCTGGCGGGCGTCCTCATCGCGTGCGAGGTCAGCCCGGCCCGGGCCCCCGCCGCGGCGCCACCGCCAACCCCTCGCTACCAGCCGCAGGCGCCCGAACACCAGGGCGGCACGCTCGTGATGGCCGATTTTGAGGCCCCCGGCAACCTCGATCCCATCCATGCCACGACCGCCAGCGCTCTGCGGGTGAGCAGCCTTCTCTTCGCACCGCTGTGGGGCCACGACCCCGACCTGCTCACTTACCCGGATCTCGTGCGGGAGGTCCCGACCATCGAAAACCGCGACGTTCGCGTGGCCGCCGACGGCCGATCGATGACCGTGCTCATCAAGCTGGTCCCCGGCCTGCGCTGGTCAGACGGCCAGCCGCTCACCGTCGACGACGTGATGTTCACCGTGGACGCAATCTGCGCAGACGGGTCGGGCGCGCGTGATACATCGGGTTTCGACCACATCGTGGCGCAGGAGAAAAAGTCGCCGACCGAGCTCCTCTGGCGCTTCGGGCCGCGACCAGCAGGCTCCTGCAACCTGACCGCTGAGCTGACCAGCGGGCTGTACCCGGCGCTCGAGCTGCTCGGCCCACGAACCCGCGTCGTGCCCCGGCACCGGCTCGCCGACATCCCGGTCACGCAGTGGCCGGGAACGCCCTTTTTCAGGCACCCCGAAGCGAGCTCGGGTCCCTTCGCCTTCAAGGCGAGCGTGGCGTCCGATGTGATCGACCTGCAGGCCAATCCGCGCTACACCGACGGCCGGTCCGCGCCCGGCATCTACGGCGCCAGCCGGGTCAAATTCGACCATTCCCCCCGGCTCGACGCCGTCATCTACCGCTTCTACAACAGTCGCGCGTCTCTCCTGGCGGGGCTGAAGGCGGGCGAGAGCGACCTTGGCTTTCACCTCTCGCCGGAGGATGCGGTCGAGCTCCGGACGACGCCGGCGTCGGAAACCGTGATCTCAGCCAGCCTGCAGGGGGAGTTCCTCAATCCCAACCACGGGATCAACACCGAGACAAAACGGGCGCCTCCCTGGGTGAACGACCAGCCGGTGCTGGACGCCCTTCGGCTGGCGCTGGATCGCCAGGTGCTGAGCAAGGCGGTTTTCCGCGAGACGGCGGTCGTGGCTCGCAGCCTCTTCCCCGACGCGATGCGGGCCTACCGGCAATCGGATGCGCTGCCCCGGCCTGATCTTGCCGCCGCCGGCCAGCTGCTGGATGAGGACGGCTGGAAGCTGGGGGCTGGAGGCGTCCGCGTGAAGGCCGGCCGCCGGCTCGAGTTCACCCTGCTCATACCCTGCGGAAGCGCGATCCGCGCCTACGAGCAACAGGAGCTGGTCAGGCAGCTGGCCGCGGCGGGTTTTGCAGTCGGCTCCGATTGCCGGCCCCGAGCCCGCTTCTTCGCCTCCTTCCTCGATCACGGGGTCAATGCCACCGGGGCCTTCGATATGAGCCTCTACTCGAATACCTGGCAGCCTGACCCCTCCGCCTGGGCTCCTTTCGGGATCAGCAGCCAGATCCCCTCGGCCGGCTCGCCGGGAGGACAGAACTGGAACCGCTGCGCGGACCCGGTGATCGACCAGGCCTTTGCCGCGGGTGCGGCGACGATGAACTACCGAGCTCGCCGCCAGGCGTACCTTGACGGTGCCACGGCCTGGCTCCGCTACGGCTGCACAATCCCCTTGCTGGATTGGCCGGCCGTCGTCCAGCGCACCACGCGGCTGCACAATTTCGTGCCTGACGGCGGGGATAACCTCGACACCTGGAACGCCGCCGACTGGTGGCTCCCGGCTTAGAGAACCTCCAGSAGCTGGGCCCGCTTGGCCTGGTACTCCTCGTCGTTGAGCACCCCGCTGCGATGCAATCGGGAGAGGGCATCCATCTCCTCGAGCACGTCGAGAAGCGGCGCCATGGTGCGGCGCGCGACATAGGAGTCGGAGGGCAGGCCCTGCTCCTCCTCGATGCGGCCGTCGAATTCCCTGATATAGAAAAGAGCCTTGATCGCCGAGAAAGGGACAGCCAGCCGGCGGATCGGCCCGCTCACCTCGGGGTTGAGATTCAGCGCCAGGCCGTAACGATGGCGCTTGATCTCGCCCGCCGTGTGCCCGCGAAGCACCTCGCCATCGAGGAAGCGGATCGCGAACTTGCGACTCTGGCTCTCGTTCTGCGCCTCGACGGGGGCCTCAGCCATCGGCAGCTCGACCATCTTCACCGCTGAGAGCGGAATCCAGGCCACCTCGGAATTCTCAAAGCCGCTGGGGTCATCGATCTGGAGGATGAAGTCGGGTTCGTCGAGATCAAGGCCCTGCGCCTCGCCCTCGAGCGTCTCGTCGTCAAAGAAGCGGACCTTAACCATCCAGTGATTCCTCCTCGGCTAACGGCCGGGCGGCGACCGGCTTGCGCTTGGGCAGCTTACGGGAGCAGACGACGCAGCCGGCAAGGTGCTCGCGCACCGAATCGGCCTGCGCCTTTCGAAGCTTGCCGGCCAGGTAGGGCTTGAGCATCCCCTGAACCTCGCGGCAATTCATCGCCAACCCGCCCTGTTCGTTGACGAACTCCTCCTTGAAGCGGAGCCGGGCGCGGTAGACAAGGGTCTCGACAGCGCTCTCGGAGATGTCCATGGCGCTGGCGATCCGGCGATAGCTGAACCCCTGCAGCTCTCGCAGGGTCAGCACCAGCCGGTACTTCTCAGGCAGTCTCTGGGCGATCCGGTAGATCTGCCGGCGCATCTCCCTCGCCTCCGCCTGGACGACGGGGTCGAAGCGCTGGGCGGGGGCCGGGATTTCGTAGAGGATCTCTCGATCTGCGGGCTGCTTCTCCTCGACCCGGGGATCGCGCCGGCGCCGGCGCAGCTCGTCACGGCAGAGGTTCTGCGCGACGGTGTGAATCCAGCCACCGAAGTTGAATGACTCGTCAACGCGGTCCATCGTGCGGAGGGATCGGATGAAGGTCTCCTGGGCGATGTCCTCCGCCAGGAGCGCATCGCCGAGGGTGCGATGGACCAGCCGGTAGATCGCACCGACGTAGCGGCGATGCAGTTCTTCGAAGGCGCCGATGTCCCCCGCCCGATAGGCGGCGACGAGTTCGACATCGGTCGGCTCGAGCGCCTCGCTGGTCTGTGGGCTGGCCTGTTCGGTCAATCCAGAAGGTCTCGCACAGCCCGGGCGGCAGCGTCGGCCACCAGCTCGGCGGCATTCGCCAGGAGGTACTCGAGAGGGTCGGAGCCAGAGCCAAGTTGATACACGCGGAAGCCGAGGGTATCCCAACCGTCGCCCAGGCTACCGGCGATCAGCACCGCCGGCACGCCCGCCGCGCGAGCCTGGTGCATCACCTCGGCGGGCCCCTTGCCGTAGGCAGTCTGCCGATCAACCCGACCCTCACCGGTGAATACCGCACGCGCCCCGACCAGTGCCCGGGGCAGCCCGGACGCCTCAACCACAAGGGGGGCGCCGCGCGTCAAACGGGCGCCCAGAAACGCAACCAGGCCGGCGCCGGCGCCGCCCGCCGCTCCCGAACCGGGGAGGGCCGCGACGTTCAGATCCAGGTCCTGCGCCACAACCCGGGCGAAATTGCCGAGGGCCGCATCGAGCTCATTCAAAACCGCCTCGCTGTGGGCGCCCTTCTGCGGGCCGTAGACGCGAGTCGCCCCCTCTGGCCCGCAGAGGGGGTTGGTCACGTCCACAGCGACCTCGATCGCAACGTTGCGCCATGAACTGTCGACTCCAGATCCAACGATGGTTGCCAGCCGGGCCAGCTCGGCGCCACCGCGACCGATCTCCTCCCCGGCCGCGTCGAGGAGTCGGAAACCGAGCGCCTGTGCCATTCCAGCGCCGCCATCATTGGTGGCCGAACCCCCGATCCCGGCGATGATTCGGTTAACACCGCAACGCCGGGCGGCCTCGAGAAGCTGGCCGAAACCGTACGTGGAAGCGATCCGGGGATCGCGCCGTTCGCTCGCCAGGAGCGTCAGCCCGCTCGCCGAGGCCAGCTCAACCACCGCGGTCCGGCGCTCATCGATGAGTCCAAACCGGGCGCGGACCGGGTCCCCGAGAGGCCCTGCCACCTCCACCTCGACCAGACTGCCGTGCCCCGCCGCGACCAGCGCTTCGACAGTCCCCTCACCCCCATCCGCCACCGGTATCTCGTCAACTTCGGCTTGCGGGAGCACGGAGCGGATTCCGCGGGCGATCGCGGCAGCCGCCTGGGGGGCGCCCAGACTCCCCTTGAAGGGGTTGGGGGCGGCTACGAACCTCAGCGTTGGTAGACGGGCAGCGACCAGTCCGCGTACTTGGGATTGTCGCCCCGGACAGCGCCGAAGTAGATGCTCTGCAGCTCTCCGGTGAACTCGCCGACCTTGCCCTCACCGACCGGACGCTTGTCGACCGAGATGACGGGCGAAACCTGGGCGCCGGTACCGCACATGAACAGCTCCTCACAGGTGTAGAGCTCGGTCCGGTCGATCGAGCGCTCGACAACCTGCTTGCCGAGCTCGTCGCGGATGATGTTCATCAGGATCCGCCGGGTGACGCCCTCGAGGATGTCATCGGTCACCGGTGGCGTCACGAAGACCCCGTCCTTGTACATGAAGATGTTCTCGGCGCTGCCCTCGGAGACGTGGCCGTCGGTGGTCAAAACGATCGCCTCGTCATAACCGTTGTCCTCCGCCTCCGCCTTGGCGAGGGCCGAGTTCGCATAGGAGCCGGTGATCTTGCCGCGGGCCGGCAGCGATTGGTCCGACACCCGCCGCCAGCTCGAGACCATGCAGCGGATCCCGGCGTCGACCTCGACGTAGTTCCCCATCGGCGCGGTGTAGATGAGGAAGCTCTCCTCGATTCCGGCCAGCCTGACTCCGATCACCTCGCTCGACTTGAAGAGAAGCGGCCGGATGTAGGTGTCGGCGTGGTACTCGTTGCGGCGGAGCAGGTCGAGCGTGATGTTGATGAGGTCCTCGGTTGTTCCCGGGAGCGTCATCCGCATGATGTTTCCGGAGCGCCGGAGCCGGTCGAAATGAGCCCGTGGCTCGAGCAGGAAAAGCTGCTCGCGCTGACTGTTCCAATACGCCCGGATTCCCTCGAAACAGCCCGTCCCGTAGTGGAGCGCATGCGTCATCAGCCCGAGGCGGGCATCGTGGTAACGCCGAATCTCGCCGTTGTAGTAGACCCAGCTGTTGGGATGCTCGGACTTGTTGGCCAGGCCGGCGGAGGGCTTCGTTTCGATGCTCATGCGACCTTGATTGTAATCTTGTACTCCCAGGATGACCCTCTACGACCTGATCGCCGACCTGCGCCGGGAGCACCCGAACGAGGCCACCGCGAAGACCCTCGACCTGGTGATGATCGAGCTCGGCCACACCCGGGACAACCTGCGGGACGCGGTCAGGAACATCCAGGGGCAGCCCCTCCCCGGTGGCGGCCAGGAGGTCGTCAGGGAGCTCGAGGAGCGGGCGCGCCGGAACCGTCTCGACAATCTCCAATTCGCTCCGGTCCAGATGAAGGGTTTTCGACCGCCCCTCGAGCCCGTCGACGATGGAATGGCCGGGGTGGCGGTCCTGCTCGGCCTGACGTCGGTGGTGCTCCTGGCATTGGCGCTGGTGGCGGTGGTGGCCGGCCTCAACCGCATCTTCCACTGGTTCTAGATGCACTGGTCCTAGTTGACTGTAACGGTCAAATGAGGTCCATCCGCCGCCCCAGGG
>JRHI01000325.1_pt1 | contig 54385 bp, 55 predicted proteins | sample 215371 | NCBI WGS metagenome assembly JRHI01 (sample SAMN02929681, study PRJNA255918) | sediment metagenome | biome: cave system; feature: Ice Cave; material: Sediment; isolation source: sediment from deep within a dark volcanic ice cave with no known source of... ...
GGCCGAACCCCTCGTAGCGGCTCGGAAAGATGAGGCAGCCGGCAGCCGACAAAAGATCGGCGAGCTCGTCGTCGGTGACGTAGCCCAACCCGCGAACGCCGGGCATCTCACGCGGCGCCTGGGGGCCGGGATCGCCGGCGGTGAGCAGGTCCAGGTCAGCCCCGGCTTCCCGGGCGGCGGCCCAGGCAGCAAGCAGGCCACGCGGGTCCTTGCGGACATCGAGAGCGCCGACGAAGAGGAAGTAGGGCCGGTCCTGAGCCCAGCGTTCGGCCACTCGCTGGCGGGCCCCGGCGCGCACGTGGAAGACCGAGTCGAGGCCCTCGGGCACGACCCGGATTCGATCCTTGCTGACCCGCGCGATCCGCTCCAGGTCCCTTGCTGTGGACTCAGACACCGCAAACAGGAGCTCGGCCCGCGGCAGCAGCCGGCGCGCGGTGCGAAAGCGAATGCGCTCCCCCGCCATCCGCCAGCCACCGAAGGCCCAGGGAATGAGGTCGTGGACAGTGACTGCGACCGGGCAGGGGGACCGGCCGGGGACGGACAGGGTCAGTGCATGAAACACGGCCGGTCGGATCCGGCGCAGGTCCGAGACCAGCGCCACCGAATCCTCGTACCCCGCCAGCCGGCCATGCCAGCGGCGCCGGGTGGCGTAGACGCGGCTGACCCGGCGCGGCAGGGCCGGCTCGGGCAACCCCGCGTCGATCAATACCGAGTACTCGAACCCAGCCACGCTCAGCGCGCCGAGCAGCCCGGCCGCATACCGGCCGATCCCGCGCCGGGAGCTTGCTCCCTGGAGCGGGCGCGCATCCAGCAGCACCTCGCTCATCGGAGCTCCTCGATCAGCGGCGCGAGGGCCGCCACCAACTCCTGCTTGAAGCGCTCTCGGCCGAAGCGGGCGCTCGAAGCTCGTGCGGCGAGGCCCATGACGTTCCGGCGCCCGGCGTCACCGGCGAGCTGAGACGTCAACTCCCGCAATTCCTCGAGCGTTTTCCAGCTCAGCCCGTCCACGCCGTTTCGCACCACCTCCGGCAGGCCCCCCGAGTCGTGCACCAAAGGCACCGCACCATACCCCATCGCCTCGGCCACGGTCATCCCGAAATGCTCCCTCTGGTCAGGATCGGTGTCAGCCACCCCCACTCCCGCTGCGTGCCAGTAGAGGCTGGCCCGGGAATAGAGCCGGGCCAGACCCTCGGCCGGCAGGTCCGGATGCAGCTCGATGGGATAGCCCCGGGCCAGCTGCTCGATGCGCGCGAAGTAGCCGGCGTGCGGCCCGTCTCGGTGAACAGAGCCGGCGAGATCCAATCGCCAGCCCGACAGGCCGGCGTCGCAGAGATCGCGGAAGGCAGTGACGAGGAGTTCATGCCGTTTGGAGTGCCCGCCCTCGAAGAACCTGCCGACGGACAGGATCCGGTGTTCCTTGGCCGCCCAATCGGGTTCGAAAGTTGGCCGGTCGATCGGCGGATTAACCACCAGAGCGTCCCGGTCCCAGTACCTGCGAACCCAGGTCCGCACGTACTCCGAATAACAGATCACGAGCTGAAACTCGTCCACTCCCTCGGCTGTCGGGTAGGGAAACTGGCAGAGGATCGCGCCGCGGCGCGCCCGCGAATGGACAGGGATGCGGTAGGCCATGGCCAGGTGGAGGTCGAAGCGCCCGGTCGATCTGCCCGCCTGAGCTGCCAGCACCCGGTTGCGCAGCGGACGCAGGAGCACCAGACCGTTGAGCAACCGATGGACCGGCGTCACCCGCCGGTTGGTGGATTCCAGCTCGATGCCGGACAGGTCCAATCCCAGGCGCGCCTCATACGCCGCGCGGTCGGCGGGAACCGATCCCATGATCACCACCCGACTGCCCGCGACCCCGTCCCGGACCGCCTCAGCGGCGGCGCCCAGGTACTTCTCTCCGCCCCCGAAGGTGCTCCCAAAATAGGGCGAACTGAGCCCGATCAGCAGCTCTCTCGGCGGTCCCACTCGTCTCTCGGGTAGATCCAGGCCAGGATCTCTGCGTCGTTGACAGCACGTCGAGATCGGATCCTGGCTCGGGCGGCGAGCGCCCTCGGCAGGAGCCACACAAACGACGCCAGCACCCGGCCGCGCGAGCGCCCGGCGGTCGCCGGGCCGCCACCCGCCGCCCGCCGGCCGAGCTTACCCAGGCAGCTGAGCAGGAAGCCGAGCGGGGCGTTCTTGACGAGCATCAGGAGCCGGTTCCGATCGGCGTGAAAGCGCATCAGGGTTGAGCCCAAGCCGGAGCTCCCGGCGTGGACGTGGGCCACCGTCGCGGCGGGCTCGTAGAGCACCTTCCAACCCCGCAGGCGGAGCCGCCAGCTGAGGTCGGTGTCCTCGTAGTACATGAAGAAGGACTCGTCCAGGCCCCCCACATCTTCGATCGCGGCGCGGCGGTACAGGGCGGCGGCGCCGCAGGCGGCGAAGATCTCCTCGCGAGCCAGGTAGGCGCTCGCGGCCGGCTCTCCCCACCCGCGATCACCGGCGCTGCCATCACTGAGCAGCAGGGTCCCCGTGCTCTGTATGGTCTGCGGTCGGTCAGCGAAGACCAACCGAGCTTGCACGGCACCGATGCGAGGGTCGGAATCGGCGGCTGCCAGCAGCGCCGCGAGGCAGCCTTCGCGAACCACGGTGTCGTTGTTCAGCAGGACAACATAGGGCCCGCCGGCATGCCTCAGGCCCAGGTTGTTGCCGGCCGCGAACCCGAGGTTCACCGGCGACAGGGCCAGCTTCACGCTGGGAAAGGCCGCCCGAACGTGCTCCACGGAGTCGTCAACGGAGCCGTTGTCTACCAGGATGACCTCGAAGCCACCATCGAGGCGCTGACCAAGGACAGCTTCCAGGCAGGCGTCGAGGTAACGCCGGCCGTCGCGGTTCAGGATCACGACCGACGCGGCCGGGATCCTCAGCTGACCTCGACCGGCCGGTAATTCCGCTTGTAGAACTCCCAGTAATCGCCGCTCCGCAGCGGCCGCCACCATTGCGGATTGTCGCGATACCAGCTGACGGTCATCTCCATCCCTGCCCGGAAGTCGACCTCCGCCGACCAACCCAACTCCGCCTTCGCCTTCGTCACATCGAGTGCGTAGCGATAGTCGTGCCCGGCTCGATCCTGGACCCGTTCCAGGATCGAATCATCGAGGCGGAGCAGCTCGATCACAGCCGCCGCCACCTCATTGCCGCTGGTCTCGTGGCCGGTGCCGAGGTTGTAGGCCTCACCCGCGCGACCGCGGAAGAGGGCTGCCTCGATGCCCCTGCAGTGGTCCTCGACATAGATGTAGTCGCGCAGCGCGGAGCCGTCGCCATAGATGGGCAGCTTCATCCCGTCGATTGCATTTGTGATGAAGAGCGGGATTATCTTCTCGGGGAACTGGTTGGGCCCATAGTTGTTGCTGCCGCGCGTGACGACCAGCGGCAGCCCGAAGCTGTCCACGTAAGAGCGGGCGAGCAGCTCGCCGCCCGCCTTGGTCGCGCTGTAGGGGCTGCGCGGCGCGAACGCGTCGGACTCCACCGAGCGCCCCTGCGCGACGTGGCCATAGACCTCGTCCGTGGAAACGAGCAGGAAGACCTCGTGCCCATGTTGGCGTGCGGCCTCCGCCAGGACCCCGGTCCCCAGGACATCGGTAAGCACGAAGGCGAAGGGGTCGAGCAGGCTGCGGTCGACGTGGGTTTCAGCTGCGAAGTTGACGATCGCGTCGACCTGTCCGGCGAGTTCGGTCACCATCTCCCCATCGCAGATGTCTCCGCGCACGAAGCGATAGCCGGGGACGCCCTCGAGCTCGGCGAGGTTGGCCGGGTTGCCGGCATAGGTGAGCTTGTCGAGAACCGTGATCTCCAGCTCCGGCCGGGTCCGTCGCAGCAGCTTCACAAAGTTGGAGCCGATGAACCCGGCCGCGCCACATACGAGCAGCCGCCTCAGTTGTCGCTCCGTCGGCGTCATTCCAGGCTTCATGTGATCTTGGGAAAGGCCGTCCAGTCATAGCCGATGCTGGCCTCGTCATGGGGGAGCCGGCCCTCGTCCTCCGGGTTGTACACGTTGGACGTCACGTAGAGCAGGTGACTCAGCTCGAGGGCCCGGCAGCCATGTGCCACACCGGGCGGGATTTTGACGCACCGCGCAAAGCGATCCCCCATGAAGAGCTCCACCAGCTCGCCTTTGGTCGGTGAGTCGTCCCTGAGGTCGTAGAGGGCAACCTTCAACGATCCGATCGCGTACCACCAGTCGGTCTGGGTCCGATGTAGGTGCCATGCCTTTGCTGAGCCCGCGTACATCAACGAGTGGCTCCATTGGCCGAAGTGATCGAAGAAGCCATCCGTCTCGCGAATGATCTCGCGAAAGAATCCCCGTTCATCCGAGTGCGTGGCGAGCTCTTTGATCTCGACGCCGGCGATCCTCACAGTCATGGGAATTTTCGGTTCAGTCCTTGTTGGCGCCGTGCTCGCGAACGAAATCGTTGACCGTGTAGTAGGCCTGGATCGATTCGCCGGCATCGCCCCAGAAACCTTCGAGCACGTCGTACTCCATCTTCCGCTCCCGGACGTAGTGGTTGTTGACGTCGGTGATCTCCAGCTCCCCTCTCTTCGAGGGTTCCAGTTTGGGGATGATCTCGAAGACGTCGGCCGGGTAGAAGTAGATGCCGGTCACCCCGTAGGAGCTGGCTGGTTCCTCAGGCTTCTCGACGATGTTGACAACTCGACCGCTCTTGTCGAGCTCGGGCACTCCGAGATGTTTCAGGTGGGCGGCATCGACGATGCGACTGAGCAGGATACGAGCCCCCTTCTCCTGCTTCTCGAACCGCTCGACCGCACCCCTGATCGAGAATTCGACCACGTTGTCGGCAAGCATGACCACCATCGGATCGCGAGCCACGAAACGCTCGGCGAGGCCGAGCGCCTCGGCGATCCCACCCGGCCGTTCCTGGTAGGCGTAGAAGAGCCTTTCGATCCCGTATTCGTGTCCATTGCCGAGCAGGCGGAGGAATTCGCCGGCGTGAGTGCCCCCGGTCACCAGCATGATGTCGGTGACGCCCCCCTTCACCAGCGCCTCAATCGCGTAGCTGATCATCGGGCGGTCGTAGATCGGCAGCAGGTGCTTGTTGGTGATCCGGGTGAGTGGGTGAAGTCGGCTGCCGGTGCCCCCGGCCAGGATTACGCCCTTCAAGCTTTGAGAGATTCTCGCAGAGATGACCGGCGCACCACGGAAGGCGGCCAGAAGGCCTCGCCCAGATCTGCGGCAAGAGCCGGCGCAGTCATGACCCCCAACTGACTGCGGCGAAAAGGCCGAATACCCCCGCATCTTGTGCCAAACTGCGGCCGTATGCCCACCCCCTGGCCCAGGGCGATCCTTCACGTCGACCTCGACGCCTTCTACACCTCCGTCCACCAACGCGATGACGATTCGTTGCGCGGCAAACCGACCGCGGTGGCGGGGGCCTCCCGGCGGGCGGTCGTGATGGGTGCCTCCTACGAGGCGCGGGTCTTCGGGGTCCATTCGGCAATGCCTCTTCACGAGGCCCTCCGACTGTGTCCGGACCTGGTGGTGCTCCGGCCAACCGGGAGCGCCTACCGCGAGGCGAGCCGGGCCGTCCATTCCATCTTCCGCCGCTTCGCCTCTCCCGAGAAGATCGAGGCGGTCGCCCTGGACGAGGCCTACATCGACATCACCGCCCGCACCCGCCATGGCTCGATCACCCCGGAGGATATCGGCCGCCAGATCAAGTTCCAGATCCGCAACGAGGTGAGGTTGACCGCCAGCGTCGGAGTTGCGATCAGCAAACAGGTGGCCAAGGTGGCCAGCGGCGCCCGCAAGCCGGACGGGCTGGTGGTGGTTCCACCCGATACCGAGGCCGACTTCATGGCTCCCCTTCCGATCGAGGTTCTCCAGGGCGTCGGGCCGAAGACTGAGGAACGGCTGCGGCTGATGGGCATCCGCCGCGTCGGCGACCTCGCGTCGTATGACACTCAGCGCCTGGTCCAGGCACTGGGCAGCGGCGGCGCCGTGCTGCAGCGGATCGCCCAGGGCCGGGACCGCACGCCGGTCGATGGCACCCGCCCACCCAAGACCATCAGCGCAGAGACGACCTTCGAGCGGGACATCTCCGAGGGAGACCTGCTCGATGCGGCTGTGCGGGAGCTGACCACGCGGCTCAGCGAGCGGTTGCGGGAGGCGGGAGTGAAGGCGAAGACCGTCTACGTCAAGGTGAAGCTGGCGGACTTCCGGCTGATGAGTCGCCAGGTGAGCCGGACGAGCGCGACCGACGACGCCGACGTGATTTTCCGCGCCGCGCGGTCGGCTCTGGAGAAGTCGCACCTGGAGTCGAGGGCGGTTCGCCTGATCGGGGTGGGCCTGAGCGGCCTCGAGCATCCCCGCCCGGAGCTCCAGCTGTCCCTGTTCGACTAGTAGCGCCCGCCTCCATTCCGGAGCGGTCGATCTGCGGTCGCACCGGCAGCGCCGAGACGAGGTCGGCCACGGTCAACCACCCGAAGCGCTCCATCCCCCGCCTCACCAGCTCGCGGAGCACGGCGGCCGTGGCCTGCGCGTCGCCCAACGCCGCGTGGACCGGCTCGACAGCGATCTCGAGCACCTCAACCAGGCGGGCCAGGCCCGGGGTCTGCCCGGCCGGCAGCTCGAGAACCAGCCTTCCCAGCGCGCTGGTGTCAACCACCGGGTGTTCCAGCGGGCGGGGGAGTCCGCGGCCCAGGATCCAGCTGTCGAATGCGTCGTGGCTGTGCTCGACAAGCACGGAGCCACGGGCGAAATGGAGGAAGGCGCGCCGGGCATCTCCGAATTGGGGTGCGTCGACGAGCATCTCGCGGCCGATCAGGTGGCGCCGCTTGGCGTAGGGATTGATCGGGGCGCGGGTGTGAACCAGGGTGTCGAAGAGGCCCAACGAGCCAGCCAGCCGAAACCGCTCGGCGCCGATCTCGAGCACCAGGAAGGGACGGTTCCCGGTGGTTTCGATGTCCACGGCGACGAACTCCGCATCCACCAGGCGCGTGCCGGGATCGAGGGAGTGGAGCTCGTCAGCGGCGATCGGCTCCCAGGAGACGGGCTCGAGGGCGCCGCGTGGCTTGAGCTTCAGTACGCGTTCTTGTGGGTGAAGACCCGGAACAGCGTGATCAGGATGATCTTCAGGTCGAATGCAAGGCTCCAGTTCTCAATGTAATAGAGGTCATAGATCAGGCGTTCCTCCACGGGAGTCTGGCCCCTGAGGTCGTTGGCCTGGGCCCAGCCGGTCAGGCCGGGCCTGACCCGATGCCGGTCTCCGTAGTGATCAAGGCGCGCATTGAACTCGCTCACGAAGACCGGGCGTTCGGCGCGCGGGCCGACCAGGCTCATCGAGCCGCGGAAGATGTTCCAAAGCTGCGGCAGCTCATCGAGGCTGAAACGGCGCAGGATGGCACCCACCGAGGTGCGGCGGGGATCGCCGGCCGTCGCCCAGACCGGGCCCGAATTGACCTCGGCGTCCACTCGCATGGTCCGGAACTTGAGCATCCGGAAGGGGCGGCCCCGGCGGCCCACGCGTTCCTGGGAAATCAGCACCGGGCCGGCGGAGGTGGTCTTCACCATGATCGCGATGATGGCCAGCACCGGCGCGATGAGAATCAGCGCAAGGCCCGAAACGACGAGGTCGAACAGCCGCTTGACGGTCGCCTTGGGCCCGTCGATGTCAAGGCCCCGACGAAGCTGGAGCAGGGGTATCCCGTCGAGCTGGTCGCCGGTCACCGCCGTGGTCATGATCTCGAGCATCGAGGGCACGATCCTGAACTCGACGTGGGTTCCCTCGCATTCGTCCATCAGGTGGAGGATCTGGTCCTGGGTCGCGTCGACGAGAGCCACGAAGACGATCCTGACGCTCTCGAGGCGGATCAGCTCCTCCAGCCGGCGCGTGCCGCCGATCACCGGCACGCCCTGGAATTCGGTCCCCGGCGGCAGCACGTCACTGATCACCCCGACCAGCTGGTAGCCGTAATCGGGGAACATCCTCACTCGCTGGATCACGAGGTCGGCGGCCGCGCCGTGACCGATCACGAGTGCCCGGTCGGCTCCCACTCCGCGCGCCCGCTGCGCGGCGGCCCGGCGCCGAAGCGCGTAGCGGGCCAGTCCGGCAAGGACCAGTACGAGGACCACCCAATAGAGGAAGGTGACGCGCGAGTAGCTGAACTCGCGCCAGAGTCCCATCATCGCCAGGACGACAAGGCCGGTCACCGCCAGGGCCCCGACGATCCCGAAGAACTCGTCGATGAAGAGGACGCCGCGGCGGTGCCGGTAGACGCCCATGAGGGCGAACACGATCAGGAGGGTGACGACCAGGACCGGGGTTGCCGCTGCGTAGTGGAAGGGGTCGGGCGGTTCACCGCCAGGGATGTAGCTCGGGATCTTGAGCTGGTACCGGACCCAGTACGCGATCGCCAGCGCCAGCCCGGCCATCGCGGCGTCGGCGATGAACTGCGCCGGCGCCAGCGAGGTTCGCTTCATCGTCCGAGCTTTGGATCGTGGAATGGGTTGCGACATCGGGCTCGGGCGCGGGGCCTGCAAGTTGCCGCAATGCTAGAGCACTGTCCCGGGCCGGTAAACTCCCACCCGCAATGGCCGCACCCCTCCGGGTCCTCAGCGGAATGCGGCCGACCGGGCGCTTCCACCTCGGCAACTACTTCGGTGCGGCCAGGAACTGGGTGGAGCTGCAGGACCGCTACGAGTGCTTCTACATGGTGGCCGACTACCACGGCCTCACCACCCAGCCGCGAGCTGCTGACTTCGAACGCGACCTGATCGACCTCGCAGCCGACATGATCTCGGTTGGCGTCCGGCGCGAGTTGATCTACCTGCAGTCATCGGTGCCCGAGGTGGCCGAGCTGTTCCTTCTCTTCACCATGGTCACCCCATATGGCTGGGTCCAGCGGGTACCGACCTTCAAGGAGATGGCCCGCAACCAGCCCGACAACGTGAACATGGGCCTTTTCAGCTACCCCGTGCTGCAGGCGGCGGACATCCTCCTGGTGAAGGGAAATGCGGTCCCTGTCGGGCAGGACCAGGACGCCCACGTGGAGATGGCCCGGGAGACCGCGCGGCGCTTCAACCGCATCTACGGGCCGATCTTCCCGGAGCCGAAGAGCCTGGCCACGAGCACGCCGCTGATCCGCGGCACCGACGGCAAGAAGAAGATGTCGAAGTCGATCGGCAACGTGGTCGGAGTGACCGCGCCCCCCGCGGAGATCCGAAAACAGGTGCTTTCGATGGTCACCGATGTCAAACGGACCTATCTCACGCAACCCGGCCATCCCCGCTCCTGCAACGTCTGCGCCCTCTACAAGGTGTTCTTCCCCGAGGACTGGGAGCATTACTGGGAGCTCTGCCGGCGAGCGAAGATCGGCTGCCACGAGAAGAAGAAATTGCTCGCCGAGCGAGTCATCGAGGTGTTCGCCCCCTTCCGAGAGGCGCGAGCGGAGCTCTCCGATGAGGCGGTGAAGCGTTCCCTGGCCCTCGGCTCCGAGCGTGCCCGCGAGGTGGCGCGGCAGACCGTGGCGGAGGCGCGGGCCGCGGTGGGACTGCTGCCCGCGCTGTGATATTTTTCCACTAGCTTCGTAACTAACTTGGAGGACAATTTCAAGATCAGCACCCACGCCGGCGAAGTTCCGAGGATGGGGGTCAACCCCAATGTCTCCCGCCGCACCTTCCTGACCTGGTTCATGGCCGGGCTGATGACCGCGACCGTGGTCGCCGGCCTCCTGCCCATCGTGGTCTACATCTGGCCGCCCCCGACGAAGGGGGAGAAGAACGCTGACGTCAAGGTCTCCCTCGACAAGCCTCTCAGCGAGCTCAAGGATGGCGATGCCGCCCTGTTCAAGGCACCCGACAACACCGCCTTCGTGATGAAGGACGGCGGCGGCGACAACGCCCCGGGCGACCGGGCCTACTCAGGCTATGTGGTCAAGAAGGGCGCCGACCTGATCTACCTCGCGGTCAACTGCAGCCACCTGGGCTGCTCGGTCAACTTCAACAAGGACCGCCACCAGTTCGAGTGCCCCTGTCACGGGTCGATATTCTCAATGACGGGGCAGGTCACGCACGGCCCCGCCCTGGTCGCCCTCTCCCACCTCTCCTGCAAGACGGAAGGGGATGGTGCCCTCCTCGTTGCGGGTATAACTTCAACGCCGCCCGGAGGCTAGAGAGCAAGACAATGGCAATTCCCACCCCGCGCATGGTCCAGCTGGCCGTCGTCGACTGGCTGGATTCCCGCTTCCCCTTCACCGAGACGGTCGACGAGGCCCTCACCCAGCGGGTCCCCAACTTCGCCAACGCCTTCTACTACTGCTTCGGTGGGATGACCTTCATCCTGATCGTCTTCCAGATCCTGACCGGGATTTTCCTGGCCTTCTACTACGTGCCCGACGCCGCCGGCAATCCGGCCCCCGCCTACACGTCGGTGAAATTCATCATGGATGACGTCTATCTGGGCTGGCTGATCCGTGGCATCCACTTCTGGGCCGCGAACCTGCTGATCGTGATGATCGTCCTCCACATGGCCCGGGTCTACTGGACGGGCTCCTACCGAGCGCCCCGAGAGCTGAACTGGATCGTCGGCGTGGTGATGCTCCTGATCATCCTGATCTTCTCGCTCACCGGCTACCTGCTGCCCTGGGACACCAAGGCGTACTGGGCGACGAGCGTCACGATCAAGGTCTCGGGCTCGCCGCCACCGATCCCGTTGCCCGGGATCGGTGTGCTCGACATCGGCGGGGTCATCAAGTCGGTCCTGCAGGGCGGCCCGGTGACCGGACCGGCGACCCTCCAGCGCTTCTTCGCCATCCACGTCTTCCTGCTCCCGGCAGCGATCCTGCTGCTGATGTTCGTCCACTTTCGGTTGATCCGCCAGCACGGAATTTCGGAGCCACTTTGATGAGCGACGAGACCAAGCAGGAATTCAAGGGACCCGGCGCCGAGGCGGCGGTGGAGCTGCCCTACCAGGCCGATCCCGAGCTGGAGCCGCGACGAACCCTGCTCCCGGTCGGAATCGACCACCCCGCCTACCCGGTGCTGGTTGGACTCGCCCTCTTCCCCATCCTGCTTGGCGCGGGCGGTCATCATCTCGCCGAGGACATGCCCGACGACGAGACCCACCCCTTCTACCCGGACCACTTCTGGCCCTACCCGATCATCGCCGTGATCATGCTCGTGGCGGTCGGCCTGATGGCCGCGTTCGTCCAGCAGAACATGCTCCTGGAGGAGTCGGCGGATCCCCGCACCATCGTGATACCACGGCCCGACTGGTACTTCCTATTTCTCTTCCAGTTCCTGAAGACGGGCCCCGAGATCCTGACCGCGCTGGTCATCCCGCCACTGATCCTGGTCTGGCTGCTCCTCTTTCCGTTCATCGACCAGGGGATCGGGCCGCGGGTCGCGCGGTTGCGGGGCTGGCCCCGCTGGCCCGTCCCGGGTCACAACTGGATCACGGGGACCCTGTGGTGCCTTTTCATCGCCTGGATCCTCGGCCTCACTTTCTTCGCCCTGGCCGGCCCCGCGGTCTGCATCCCCTGGCCCTTCTTCGGCATCGGGAGCTTGTGCGGGGCCTGAGGTTTCGGCGCTGACCCCGTCTCGCCCGGCGGGCGGAAACCCGGCAGTGTGAGGCAGGTTTTGAGACTCGTCCAAATTCGGGGAGCGGACTATCCTTCACCGCATGTTTGACATGCGGCCTGATCCCTACGAGATTCAGCCCGCCAGTGGTTGCCGGATGCACGGACGGCAGCACCGATAGGATTCCGCGCGCAGGCGGCGCCTGAGCCAAATTCGGTGAGTCCCGAAAGCAGCCCGGACCCCGTTTCTCCAATCCATGGCCGGCCGCCCGGGCGGTGGATCGGCATCGTGCGCCTAGCCGGCCTGCTCCTCGGTTTCACCGCGCTGGCCGCGCCGCTCATCCTGCTTCAGATCGGGCGCTCCACCCCGCTCTCGATCGTGGATGAGCTCACGTACGTGGATTACCTGTACAAGGTCGACCACGGACAGTTTGTCATCCACCGGGGTGAGACGCTCGGCAGCGACGCCCTCCATGAAGGCGCCTGCCGAGGGGGCCCCCTCGACCACCCCCAGCCGGACCCCGTCAAATGCGCTCTGCCGTTCATCCCGCCGGCACAGYGCAACACGGCGGATATCGATCCACCCACCTATTACGTGCTCACCGATCTAGGTAGCCGACTCATCCGGGCGGCCGGGATCACTGGCAACCTGGTCACGGCGGGACGGCTGGTCGGGATCGTCTGGGCCGGGCTGGGGCTTCTGGCCGTGTACCTGGTGGCGCGAACCTTCGGGGCGAGCGTGTTGCCCAGTTTCCTGGCGGCCCTGGCCGCCCTTGTCAGCCACGCGATGATCCAGCAATGGCAGTACGTGACCCCCCACGCCCTCGACCTGCCGGTGGGCGGCCTGGTCACGCTCCTCGTAGTCGCCTGGGATCGACAGAAAGTCTCCGGCTGGGCGCTTGTCGCGGCCGGCCTCATCCCCCCGCTGGTCAAGGCACCCCAAGTCTTGATCGTCGGCATGGCGGCCGTCTTCCTGCTGCTCGGAGTGGTCCGCTGGCAGACGGCGACGGGCGGCTCGTATGGGATCGATAGAAGACGGCTGCTCGGCTTTCTCACKCTATTCGCGAGCCTGGCGGTCGGGACGATCGTATGGCTGCTCCTCCGCCGCTACTTCACCGTCGACTCCACCGTCGCTTTTCCGCAGTTCATGGTGAGGTCGCTCACCCTGCCCAATCTCCTCGGCAACATCAGCGTCTTCCTGCGTCCTTGGTCCGGCGGGGCCGGTGAGGGACTGGGGGCGCTCGTCCTCTTCTGGTGCTACGGGAACGCCGCCGCGGCGGCGGTCCACTCCCCCCTGCCTGAGATGAGGCGCTTCGGTTTCGCACTGCTGCTCACCGGCAGCCTCGGCGCTCTGCTCTTCGTGATGAGCAATTTCGTCCTTGTTCACCAATACGTGGACATTCCCCTGCGCTACGGTTTTTCCCTTGTCCCGGCGGCGCTCGGAATCGGCGCGCTGGCCCTGCGAACGAGGACTTCTCAACTCCTTGCCGCCGGCCTGTGCACCACCCTGGGGATGTTGGTCGTCTACCAGCAGTAGAGCGCAGCCTGGCGGGCCAATTTGCCGCGGATATGCCGCCCGTCTCTTCGGCACCCGCCCACCGCGTAGGAGTYCTCTTYGCTATCAGCCCTTCTCGGTGATCTTGTACTCGAGGTATTTGCCGAGGAGCAGGCGAGTGTGGGCCTCCAGTGCTGGGAGGACGCTGAGAACCAGGCCGACCACCGGGTAGCTGAAGTACTGGAGAAAGACCAGGAACCGCCTTGCCTCGTTCCATTCCTTCGGCGGCGGCGGGAGCATTTTGTACTCGAGCCAGATCAGCACGATGACGGTCGAGGTGGTGACGGTGAGGATCAGGCTCGAGTAGAGCCATAGGTTCTCGCCGAGCTCGGTGATCGAAAAGTCGACGCTGACCCAGATCGGGATCGAGGCGCCGAAGAGGAGGAAGACGGGCAGGAAGATCCAGTTGAGGTGGTTCAGGAAGAGGTTCATGAACCTGATGATCCGCAGGCGAAGCGGGATCTCGGGATGCTTGGGGAGGCGGGCCAGCACGTAAGGGACGTCGGTGATCCCCCAGGCCCAGCGCTTGATCTGGTTGTACTGACTGGCATGGCTGGCGGCATAGTCACGGCCGATTGGGGAATCGCCGTAGATGGGAAGCCAGACCGACTTCATCTGAAACCTCTCGCCGAAACGGAAGAAGGCCTTCCAATAGAACCGCGAGTCCTCGGGAATCACGTCCTTGTCCCAATAGCCGACCTCGTGGACGAACTGCAGGCTGCAGGTGTAGGAGGAGAAGGCCACCAGCCGGTGCTTGCGGGTGTGCAGGAACATCTGCCACTGCGAGGTGCTCCCCGAAACCACCCGCACGGCGGTCGGGACCTTCCAGATGTTGTTGTGGAAGAGGGGGACCGGCTGCCAGATCGTCGTATCACGGAGGGGCTCCTGCGCGTGGTGGAAGCTGATCCAGGCGAAATACTGGGGATGAACGCGGTAATCCGAGTCAAGATCGGTACAGAGCACCCGCTGGAGGTCGTAACCCGCCTCACCCAGGGTCCGCACCATCCAGCGCCCGCCCCAGTTCATGGCCGCCGACTTGCCGATGACGATCCCCGGCTCGAGCGGGTCCTTGATGTGCCAAACGCCTCCCAGCTGCGAGCCGAACTTCTCCTTGAGGCGGGCGACGTTCTCCCAGCCCGGCTTGTCGGTCTCGCGCGTGATGATGCCGACGAGCTTGCGTTCGGGCGGGTAGTTGGAGTCGACGATCGCCTGGAGGGTCTGCTCGAGCACGTGATAGGGCTCGGTGTAGGTGGGGATGATGCAGAGGTGGTAGTAGTCGAGCGGGCCTGCCTCCCCCGGCTGCGCCTGCTGTTCACGACAGCGCTGCCACCAATCGATGGCCATGTCCCGCTTCATCCGCCGGTAGCTGGTGAGGATGCCGCTGATCACCAGGAAGGATCGGCAGAACCAATAGATGTCGAAGATCAGGACGCCGATCGCCACAAAGAAGGCGCCCTGCACCTGGAAGATGAGCGGAATCCAGAAGGGGCAGGTCAGCATGACCCAGGTGATCAGGCCGGGCGTGGCCTCGAAAAGCCGGTACAGGCCCTGCTGGAGAGCGCTGCGGGGGGGTGCGGCGGCTACCTGCTGGGCCATCTCAATTCGCATTATCGGGAATAGAGCTCCACCCAGATCCGCTTGTAGATTGTGTGAGCGAACTTAAGCACTTCGATGAATCGGACTTCCAGACCACCGTGCTGGACGCGGCGCGGCCGGTCCTTGTTGACTTCTACGCCGACTGGTGTGGTCCCTGCAAGATGATGGCCCCCATCGTCGAGCAGATCGCCGGCGAATATGGCGACCGAGTCGAGGTCGGCAAACTCGACACCGATCGCAACCAGAGCGTTGCGATGCGCTACCAGGTCATGGGCATCCCGACCCTCGGGCTGTTCAGCGGCGGCCAGCTGGTCGACCGGCTCGTGGGCTATCCCGGCCCCGCCGGCATCCGTTCCTGGCTCGACCGCGCGCTTTTGAAGGCGGTCGCCGCCTGAGTCGGTTCGCGACGCATTTCTGAGAGGTCCGCGGGATGAGCTTCCCGCGGACCTCTTCCTTTTCTGCTGTATGGTCCACACGAAACGGGTGTGGGTGGCTTTGTGTCGAGCATCCGTGGGAGATCTCGACCTGGCCACCGAGAATGATGGTCAACGGGCGTCCGTTGCAATAACACACATCAGGAGGGGCATACATGGGTATGGCAACCGAGATCGTCAGCTCGACCAAGCCCGCCGAGGTAATCGAGCGAGCCCGTCGAGCCGGCGTCCAGGTGGTCGACGTTCGTTTCGTTGATCTCATCGGCACCTGGCAGCATTTCAGCCTGCCGCTGGGCGAACTCGACGAGGACAGCTTCAGTGAGGGGCTCGGGTTCGACGGCTCCAGCATCCGTGGCTTCCAGGCCATCAACGAGAGCGACATGCTCCTTCTGCCGGATCCCGAGACGGCGACCATCGACCCCTGTCTGAGGATCTCGACCCTCTTCCTGATCTGCGACATCGTGGACCCGATCACCCGGACCCCCTACAGCCGGGACGCCCGCTACGTGGCGCGCAAGGCCGAGGCCTATCTGCAAAAGACCGGGATCGCCGATACCGGCTACTTCGGACCCGAGGCCGAGTTCTACATCTTCAACAGCCTTCGCTTCGATCAGAACATGTACAGCGGCTATTACCACATCGATTCAGAAGAGGGCATCTGGAACAGCGGCGCAAATGGAACGCCCAACCTCGCCAACCGGCCCCGTGCCAAAGAGGGCTACTTCCCGGTTCCACCGGTCGACCGGCTGCAGGACCTGCGCTCGGAGATGATGCTGAAGCTGATCGAGGCGGGCTGCCAGGTCGAGGTGCAGCACCACGAGGTGGGCACTGCCGGGCAGGCTGAGATCGACATGCGCTACGACACCCTGACGCGCATGGGCGACAAGGTGATGAAGTACAAGTACATCATCCGCAACGTGGCGGCCCAGAACGGCTATGTCGCCACCTTCATGCCGAAGCCTCTCTTCCAGGACAACGGGTCAGGAATGCACGTCCACCAGAGCCTCTGGAAGGACGGCGTGAACCTGATGTTCGATGAGAAGGGTTACGCGGGACTGAGCCAGACGGCCATCCACTACATCGGCGGCCTGCTCAAGCACGCCCCCTCGCTGCTGGCCTTCTGCGCACCGACCACCAACTCCTACCGGCGGTTGGTACCCGGCTACGAAGCTCCCATCAACCTGGTCTATTCGAAGCGGAACCGCTCCGCCTGCGTCCGGATCCCGATGTACTCGAACAACCCGAAGGCCAAGCGGATCGAGTTCCGCTCACCCGACCCAACCGCGAATCCCTACCTGGCGATGGCTGCCCTGCTGATGGCCGGCCTCGACGGGATCAAGAACAAGATCGAGCCGCCCAAGCCGCTGGACAAGGACATCTACGAGCTCGAGGGCGCCGAGAAAGCGGCCATTCAATCCGTACCCGGCTCGCTCCAGGAGTCCCTGGCGGCGCTCCGCGATGATCACGCCTACCTCCTCGCCGGCGGCGTCTTCACCAAGGACCTGATCGACACCTGGATCGAGTACAAGATGAAGCGTGAGGTGGAGCAGGTTGCGCTTCGCCCCCATCCCTGGGAGTTCTACCTCTACCACGACGCCTAGAYCGCGAAKCCCTCGCGGAAACCGGATGATTATTCCGGGCCGCGGGGGCTTCTCAGTTGGCGGACCGAGTGAGTTCCGCTAACCGGTGAGCGGCGTGAAGTCCCAGGTGAAGAAGCGATCAAGGCCATGTTTGGTGACGACGCCGACCTCCTCCTGGTAAGCCCGGTTGCGATCGTCACCCGGATAGACGACGTGGGCGGCCACCACCATGCCCTCCTCGAGCTCCCAGTCGAAGTCGGAGGAGTTGCCCGCCTCCCGATCGCTGTTCTCGATCCCAAGCCCGTGAAAATAGACCAGGGCTGCGTCGACACGGGGCAGGCCGTTGCGGTCGATGGCCCGACGGCCGAGCGCGTGCAGCTCACTCATCCGACGGCCCGGCCGCATGCCCTCGATGAGGTCCTGGATGGCGTCACCGCAGGCCTTGGCGGCGAGCTTGCCGATGCCGGTCGGCTCGCTGTTGACGTACCACGTCTTGCCACCGTCCCAGTTGTAATTGTTCCAGCAGCCGTGGGAGTCGAACATGATCGCCATCCCCGGCTTGACCTCGAAATCGGCGTCGTAGGGCGCGGCCATGCTGAGGTGCGGATCCTGGCCGGGAGTGTTTGCCCAGTGCAGCGTCGTGCGGTCGATCACAAACCCCCCAAGGTCGAATGCCTTGCCGATATATGCCCGCTCCAGTTCCCGCCACGTCATGCCGGGCTGGAACTCGCGAACCAGCTCCTCCTGGATGCGCTGGTTGGCGGCGGTCGCCGCCCGCATGCGCCACACTTCCTCCGGCGTCTTGGCGGAGCGCACGAACTTCAGCATCCCATAGGCGTCGGCGATCTCCAGATCAGGCTCGAAGATCTCCTTCAACGTTGCGCCCAGCCAGGGATTGTCGGTGCCGACCTTTCCCCTGCCCAGGCCGAGGTCGGTCATCGCCTCCGAGATCGCCGTGTGCATGCTGCCGACGTAGCGCTCCCGAGCCCGGCTGATCCACGGTATGTCGCGCGCCGACTCGGGCAGAAACATGTCCATCGCCGACCGGTCCCAGGGCAGGTCCATGGGGACCATCAGGCTGCGATAGGGCCGCACCTCGGCGATCCAGGTCGGGTGGTGAAGGAGGCTCTGCACCTCGAACTCGGGAACGACCAGGATCGGGTTATCGGGCTGGTGCCGCGAGATGACCACGGCACCGTACCCATTCGCCTCGTGCATCTGCATGCGCCGGGTGGCGTAGCCGCTCAGATAGAAGACGTTGGGGGAGTAGTAGGAGACGAGGCCGTCCAGCCCACGCCTCTCGACGGTGTCTAGAAGGCGCCCATAGTTCATCAGGCGAGTCGAGTCCGGCTGCCGGCGGAATTCCTCCACCGTGGATGGTAAGGGGGCGGTCGCGAGGCCAGCCATGGGACACCTCCATCAACCTGCTGCATCAACCGCGATTCAGGGGACAAGCGAAGTCTAACCGTCGCCTTGCTGCTACATTCCGAGCATGCTCCGCGCTCGGAGCGCGATCGCGATTGCGACGCGAGTCTCTGGCTCATCCAGCTTCAGGCTGCTGATCGCCTCGATTCGCTCCACCCGGTAGGACATCGAGTTGACGTGGATCTTGAGGTCGCGAGCTGCCGCCCGCCGCACCCAGCGCGCCGCGGCGAGCGCTTCGAGCGTCTCCAGGAGCGGCGTCTCACGCGATTCCGCGTACTTGAGAAGCGGCCCCAGCACCTCGGACACGAAACGCCGCAGGGCATCGGGACTCTGGACATCGAGCAGCAGCCGGAAGGCGCCCAGCGCCCGGTAGGAGGTGACCTTGCCGTGCATGCCCGCCCTCCGCGAGAGGCGGAGCGCCTGGCGCGCCTCGTGGTGCGACCGGGCCAGCTCGGCCACCGATTCGGCCAGGTTGCCGACGCCGACCGATGCGCTGCCCGGCCGGAGCAGCGGCGCCGCTGCGGCATGGAGCTGCCCGGCCATCCTCTCGGCGGTGGCGAGGTCGGGTGCCGCCTCCTCCCCCAGCAGGACGACCGCGGATGACGAGCGGGTGAGCGTGAGACCACCGCCCATCCGGCGGCGGACGAGATCAGTGAGGGCGGTGTGGATCCGGTCCTGTCTACCCCGGCCGGCCATCTCCGCTTCCGAGGCGGCGTCATCAGGTTCCAGTACGACCACCCAGGCGCGGCGCGGTAGCCGGTGGCCAAGACGCTCGGCCTGGCGGGCCAGCCGCTCGGCCTCGGCGTCGTCGAGTCCGCCGGCGAGCAGCTCCTCCACCAGGTCTCCTCGCAAGCGCCGTTCCACCTCGGCCGCGGCCCGCTCCTTCGACACCTCGAGAGCCAGGACCGTGGAGCCGTGCTGGAGGGCCCGCAGCCGGCCGTCGGGGTCGCCGGTCAGCTGCTCGGGGGTCGCCACCACCAGGAAACCGAGCAGCTCGGAGCCGGCCCGGACGGGCACGACGTCAAATTGGCGGACCGGGCGGCCCGCGGTGACTCGCAGATCACGCGGTCCCTGCTCGCGTAGCAGCTCGGGCGGGATGGAGATCCGCGCCGGCAGGCCCTCTCCCCCCTCCACCCCACTGCTCACCCTGAACCCGTCGACCGAGTAGAGCGCCGCCCGGCCGCCGGCGAGGCTGGCGACCGCGTCAAGGATGGCGGGAATGCCCGACCCATCAAGCGAGAGCTGGGTGAATTTCTCGTGGATCTCATGGGACAGACGGATCTCCGCAAGCTGGTCCTCCAGCCGGCGCTGCAGCTCCATTCGCTCGAGGATCCCGGCCACCTGGGCGGCAATCGCCTTCAGGAAGTCAACGTCGGCCGGGCCGAAGTCGCGCTGCTCGACACTCTGGACATTGAGAACACCGACCAGCCGCTCGCGAGCCAGGATGGGCACCGACAGCATCGAGGTGAATCGCTTCTGATCAACACCCTGGATCCATTTGAATCGCGCATCCGCCGAGACATCGGGCACCGCGAGATGGCTGCGGTGCTCCGCGACCCAGCCGGTGATCCCCTCCCCGAACCCCAGATGGGCTCGGCCCACCATCCGCAGGTTGAGCCCGTTCGTGGCGGCGAGCCGAAGCTGCTGCTCGCCGGGGTCGACAAGGTAGATCGAACAGACGTCGATCGCCATGGCCGAGGTCGTCTCATTGATGATCAGCTCGACCAGCTCCCCGGGCTGGCGCGCGATCGCCGCTGCCTGGGCCAGGCGCTGCAGGAAGTCAAGCTCGCGGACGGCGTCGTGAAGGTCCTCCCGGTGCGCAGCCTGCATTCGTTCACCGTAGCTTGGCGCCGCCATCAACTTATCGTGCGGATCATATAAAAACTCCCCGCCGAATTGGTATGCGACGGCTACCTGCCGATCGTGAACCCGCTCAGCCCCTCCGGCGCCTCGTGGGTGACCTCGACTCTCTCGACCCGGCTCAACCAGGTGCCCCGCTCRAGCTGCCCGACAAACCAGCGCAGTGAATCTGAGGTGCCCTCAGCGACGCACTCGACCGACCGGTCGGGAAGGTTGTTCACCCAGCCCGCCAGACCCGCCTCGTCTGCTCGGCGACGCGCGAACTCGCGGAACCCGACTCCCTGCACCCGACCCACGACCCGCGCTCGAATCCTGTCGATGGCTAAGAGCCAATCGTGAATGTGGGCGGCCAGTTGAACCAGTGAAAGAAGGTGAACCCGCCGTAGATCAGGAACAGGATCGCCAGGATGGCGATGACGAGCACGCCGACGGCGGCCGCACCGCTGCTGCCACGTTCGTTATCAGCGACATCCCCTCCGGATAAACGGTAATAGCTACGGTGGATGAGAGCTCCTCCACCCACTGCGACTGTAAGCAGGGCGACGAGCAGAGCGATCAGGAGTGGAGACACAGCGACCTCCCAGCGGCGCGTGGGCGGCTCATCTCCGCAGTCAGGAGTGGCCCGTCACCAGCAGGCTGTTGCCCAAGTTGATCCCCGTGGTGCGGGCAAGCAGGCGAGTCGCGCTTACGCGCCCATCGGTGAGGGGATTGGGCAGCGGGTACTGGTCGTCGATGGTCACCCGCCCCGGCCTGAAGCCGGTCCGGGCCAGCACCCGGCGCAGCACTGCTGGTCGGAAGTGGCTGAGGTGCACCTCCTCGCCCGGAGTGACCGGCTCGTAGCGGCTGAACCGGGTGCGCGTCAGTGCTCGCTTGATGCGGCGGGGGATCACCAACGCCGCCGAGTCGTTGGGCACAGCGATGACGACCAGTCCGCCGGGCACCAGCAGCCGCTGGCACGTGCGCAGGGTGCGGAACGGCGACGGCACATGCTCCAGCACATGCCACAGGGTGACGACGTCAAAGCTGCCCGGCGGCAGGTCCGCGGTCTCCAGCTGGCTGGCCACGAGGTCGAGGTGATGGCGCTCGGCCGCCAGCCTGACCGCCGATTCGGACACCTCGGTTCCGGCCACCTCCCAGCCGCGCCCGCGGGCCAGGGCGAGGAAGGAGCCGATGCCCGCGCCGACATCGAGAAGGCGCCCGCGGCCGGGGCGGAGGGTCTCGACCAGGTCGAGGCGCTTGTTCCACATCCGCTGCCTGCCGTTCTCCTGCTCGAGCCAGTGGTCGTAGGCGTGGGGGTCGGAATAGGCTGCCGCGATCGCCGCCTGGGTCGGGCGCGGGTTGACAAACCGGTAGCCGCAGGCAGCGCACTCGGTGACCCGCGCGCCGGGGTGGATCGTGCGGAGGACGCCGCCGCCGCAGATGTCGCAGGCGTCGAGGTGCTCGTCGTGGCTGAACTTCGCGCCCGTCGCGGGGAGCTTCAGACCGCCACCTGCCACTGAGGCAGCTGTTCGGTGACGGTGCGGTCGACAGCATCGACGAAGGCCTGGATATCCTCTTCGCCCATCGCTGTCGAGATGGCGCCCATCGCCCGGGGCGCCAGCAGGGCCCCGTTGTTGACGAGCCCCAGGAAGAAGTCTTGTGTGATCGCCAGGTTGCCGGTCGCCTTGCTCCGGTAATCAACCACCGGTCGGTCTGTGAAATGGATCGCGAAGAGCGACCCCGCCGCGTTGACCTGCGCCGCCACCCCGTGGGAGCTGAACACCTCCGAGAGCTGGTCCCTCACCCGCGCCCCCTTCCGGTTGAGCTCCTCGTAGACATCGGGGGTGAGCTCGCGCAACGCTGCCAGGCCGGCCGCCATGCCGAGCGGATTTCCGTTGTAGGTGCCCCCCTGCGCCAGGTTCGGCTGGCGCCGCGGGTCGAGCAGCTCCATCACGTCGGCTCTACCCCCGAACGCGGCGACGGGCAGCCCACCGCCGATGATCTTGCCCATCGTGGTCAGGTCGGGGATCACGCCGTAAACCTGCTGCGCCCCGCCGGGCGCGACCCGGAGCGAGATGACCTCGTCGAAGATCAGCAGCATCCCGAGCTCGCGAGTGAGCGAGCGCAACCGGCTCAAAAACTCAGGCGTAGCGGCGATCACCCCACCGGCGCCGATGATCGGCTCCAGGATCACCGCCGCCACCTGCTCCGGAACCCGACGGAGGATGCGTTCGGCCGCATCGGGGTCGTTGAAGGGCAGGACCACCGTTTGCTCCAGTGCCCAGGCGGGGGTGCCGATCGAATCCGGTTGGGGAACGGGCCGCGCGGCCGGGCCGGCGACTGCCAGGTCGGGGTGTGTGCTCACCTCGGCATGGTCGTGGGTGCCGTGGTAGCCACCCTCGATCCGCGCAATCTTGGGCCGGCCGGTGAAGGCACGGGCGAGGCGCATCGCGAACATGGTGGCCTCGGTGCCGGAGTTGCAGAAACGGACCATGTCGAGGCTCGGAATGCGCTCACAGAGAAGGGACGCGAGCTCGACCTCAATGGGATTCGCTGCCGCAAAAGCGGTTCCCCTCGCGGCCTGCTGCTGGATCGCCTGGACCACCTTGGGATGGGCGTGCCCGAGGATCATGGCCGTGTAATTGCCGAGCATGTCGAGCCGCTGATTGCCATCGACATCCCAGATCCGGCAGCCCTCCCCGCGGTCAATGTAGAGGGGGTAGGGCCGGAAGAAGGTGGTGGTGCGTGTGGTGCCCCCGGGCATCGCCCGCACTGCCCTTTCGTGCAGGGCATGGGAGCCCGGGGTCATCTCTCGGTAGACCTGCTCTGGGCTGTTCATTGCGGTAGTCACTGAGACTACAAGGGCCCGGGACTCGAGGGAGTTGAAATGCGTAGCATCAAGCCAATGGCCGACCTCCGAGCCACGCCTCGTGGGTTTTTCACAGCGGCCTTTCTCGGTTTCCTGGCTTTGAGCGCGGCGTGGGCGCTCGCGGTGCCGATCAATGGTGCGCCTGACGAGAGGGAGCACATCCTGCGCGCCGCCGGAGTGGCTCGAGGCGAATTCTGGTCGACTCCAGGCGACTTCATCAACGGCGGCGGCGGATTGGTCACGGCCCCCGCTTCGTTCGACGCCCTCACCAACGCCGCGACGTGTTTTGCGCACAACGCCGAACAGCCGGCGAGTTGCCAGGCAGTGGGAGCCGGCGGGGCCGAACTGGGCCGGTATCCAAGCGCGGCAGCCCGCTACTTTCCCTTTTACTACTTCCTGGTTGGCCTGCCCTCCCTGGCATTCAGCTCAGTGCTTGGGATCTACCTGATGCGACTTCTCAGTGCCCTCGTCAACGCCTTCTTTTTCGCCTCTGCCCTGGAGTCGGCCACCGAATCCAGGCTATCGAGGCTGTTCCCGGCGGGGGTATGGGCTGCCGCCACGCCGATGACCTTCTTTCTGTCCGGCGTCGTGAACCCAAACTCCTGGGAGATAACCGCCGCGCTTTCGTTCTGGTCCGCTGGAGTCGCCCTGCTTTTCGGAAGCAGCGCCGGCTCCGGGGGCCGCCTGATCGCCAGGCTGGCGATAGCGGCAACCTTCATGCTGTTCACGCGATCGCTCGCTCCGCTCTGGGTGGCGCTCATGCTCGGCGTGCTGGCGACCGCGGGTTCCCTGCGGCCGGTCCTCAGAGCGGCCGGGTCGAGGACCGTGGTGAAGTGGAGCGCGCTCGTCACAGTGGCAGCTGCCGCTTCCCTGACGTGGACTGCCCTGGCGCGAACGGTCGACCTCGGCGCCGCCGAGAAACAGCTTTCCCTCCTGAAGCGGCTGGAAGCCTCCATCAACCTGTTGCCGGCCAGGCTGCAGGAGTCGATCGGTAATTTCGGATGGATCAACACCCCGTCCCCTTTTCTCACCTACCTGATCTGGGCTGGGGTGCTCAGTCTGCTCGTGCTATTGGCGCTATCCACGCGTGCCCTCCGGCCACGGCTCGCTCTGCTGGGGCTGATGGGGATCATTGTTTCCGTTTCCATCCTGCTTGAGGTCGCGGCCGCCAACCGGCTCGGCTTTTTCTGGCAGGGCCGCTACTCCCTACCGCTGGAAGTGGGCGTGCCGGTTCTGGCAGCTGCGCTCTGCGCTCGCGAGATACCGTTTCCCGCGGCTCAGCTCGGGCGGCTTATCCCCTGGCTCATAGTCAGCCTGGCCTGCGGGCAGCTGCTTGCGCTGTGGTTCGCGATGATCCGGTTCCAGTCCGGGATCGGGAGCACTCTCAACCCTCTCAACGGTTCCTGGCATCCCCCCGGTGGGTCGCTGCCTGTCCTCATCCTTGCTGTCGCGGGGCTCGTCACGTGCACCGCGGTGGTTACCTGGGGGACCGGACGGCGGGCAAGCAGCCCTGGCCGGTCGCTTGAAAGCCAAAACGAATGAGCGGGCGTGGAATCAGCGGCGAGTCCCGCGCACCAGCCCCATCGTCCAGGTGAGCGCGGCGCCCCTCCGGGTGCCTCTCGGCAGCAGCCTGCGCAGGAGCAAGCGGGCGTCCCTGGCCACCTTGACCGTGTATGTCTGGCTGGCGAGATACTCCCGTTCAAGCAGCGCGTTGCGCTCGCGCAGGGATGCCAATTCACCCTCGACCGAGGCCAGGCGGCGGTGATCCTCAACCGCCACCCGGCGGAGGGAGAAATTCTCATTCCTCAGCCGCCAGGCAACCCGCTCGTAGTTCGACACCACGCGGACCAGCGGGTCCTGGCTTCTTCGAAACCGCCCCGCCCAGGGTGCGATGAGGGTCGCGGCGTCGTAATCGACATCCCGTAGGAAACCGTTTCGCGCGAACAGCGTCGCCCAGTACTCGGGTGGCTGGACATTGAAATGCGTCACCTCACCGTAGTCAAGCGGCGTTGACGAGAAGAGCACCTCTCGGGCCTGGCTGCACAGGTTGGCGACCGCTGCCTCGGCCTCCGCCGCCGGGAGATGCTCCAGCACCTCCATACAGATGATGAGGTCGTACTCCTGCGGCAGAGGATCGGTGACCGAAGCGCGGCGGACGAACGGTCTGACGTCCTCGCGGACCTGCGCCAGGGCAAATTCAGAAACGTCGACGCCAAAGGCTTCCACGCCGCGGTCGCGCAACGATTCGACGAGGAGGCCATGGGCGCAGCCCGCGTCAAGCACCGTTTTCGGTGCGATGTCCTCGACGATGCGATCGGCAATCTGGCCGAAGAAGTTAAGCCATTGCTCATCGCGGCCATAGGGAATGTCACCCACCGAAGTGCTGAAGTAGTAGCGGTCGTAGAGTTCCGACGCCGCCCGGTTCACACTCGGTTTTCCATCGTCCATGCTTGTCAGGGGCGCGCTGCGGCGCTGGCCGGGGAGGGGGAGGCCAGCACGACAAATTGGTAGGCAAGCAGATTCTGCCAGCGCAGGGCGAGCCAATGTGCCATTCGGTTGAAAGGCTCGCGCCGCAGCACTGGCAATGGACAGCTCACGTCCATGCTGACAACGCGGTAGCCGGCGGCTTCGATCGTGGCTCGGACCGTACGCCGGGTGAAGAATCTCAGGTGGGTGCGGTCCATGATGCCCCGCTCCTGGTAGTCCCAACGACCGGCCAGGTGAAGAAGTCGCATCGACCAGTTGGCGATGTTGGGGGTCGACACAAGGAGCCTGCCATCGGGGCGGAGAAGGGGACGAAGCCTGGCCAGCGTCGCCACCGGGTCCCGCAGATGTTCGATAACGTCACCCAGCAGAACGAGATCGTAACTGCCGACCGGGAGGTCGATCGCCATGGTCTCCAGGTCCCCGACCAGGACGCGCCGGCAAACCCTCGCCGCCTCGGCTGCCGCCTCCGGGTCGTACTCGATCCCGTCGACGACCGCCCCACGCTCGACAAGGAGTTGGGCGGTGCCGCCAGCCGAACACCCGACATCGAGGACGGTGGGCGCGCCCGCGGCGTACTGCAGGATCAGCTGGTGAACGCTGAAGGGATCCTGACGCAGCGCAACGTAATCAGCCATCTGGGCAGCTAGCCTACCGAAGACGCTGCCCGGGCGGTCAGCGGATGAAGACGCGCGCCGGCAGCATGAGGACCCAGAAGAGGGCATCGGCGAGGCTGTTGAGGGGTCTCTCAAGGGGGCCGCTGACGCCGGTCTGGCCGGCCGGTAGGCGGACCGTCATCAGGTCGAGAATCGCTCCGTCCCCCACGCGTCGCAGCTTGCGGAGCCGCCGACGCTTGGCGGCGATGCTCCGTCGATTCGTGAACAGCCAGCGAGCGGCGCCAAATTTCGCCGCGAGGTAGGGGCGGCCCCGGATTGCAGCGAAGGTCCAGGTCATAACCTCACCGAGCAGGAGGACGGGCAACATTGCGAGCAGAGTGCCTGACCGAAGGTTCTTCAGCAGCATGAGCTGGCGGTTGCGTTCGAGCAGGAAGAACTTGTCGGGACGCATCCGCAGCTCATAGTGGTGATGGAGACGGGAGCTCGGGACATAGACGACTCGATGACCTGCCAGAGCGGCGCGAATTGAGAGGTCGGTGTCCTCGACGTAGGCGAAGAAATCCTCATCGAACGCGCCCAGCTCGAGCAGGAGCTCTCGGCGCACGGCGAAGGCGCAGCCGGATATGGCCGCCACCTGGGTGGGGTGGTCGAACTCCGAGGCGGGGCGTAGGAGCCCACGGCAAAAGCCCAGCCCGGTGACGTGGATGTCGTTGCCGCATGTGTTCAGCACCTCGCGACTGCCGTGCAGGCAGATCCGGGAAGTGACCAGGCCGACCTCGTCGCCCGTCGCGAGAGCGGCCAGGAGGGCGGCCAGCCAGTCAGGTTCGACCTCGGTATCCGGGTTGAGAATCGCGACCACCTCGCCGGTGGCTGCCGCCACTCCACGGTTGTTGCCTCCCGCGTAGCCCAGATTGGCCCCGGTCCGAATGACCCTGACCGCGGGGTGAACCCTCTCCACATATTCGGGCCCGCCGTCCGTTGATCCGTTGTCGACGACGATCACCTCGGTGTCGGGGTGAGTCTGCGCGGCCAGCGAGTTGAGGCAGGCTTCGAGGAAGGGAGCGCTGTTGTAGGCGACCACGACAACGCTGGCTCTCATCGGCGGCCAGTATCGCCGCCCGGGCCCATCCTGCGCTCCGCCTGAGGGACCGGTCCGTGGGGCCCTTCCACTAAAATTCCGCAGGCCGTCGAAGGTCGGCCGGCCCGTGCAGCTCATGCAGAGATCACACCACCGCCGCCCCACCCGATGAGTCGAGTCCTGGTCGTTTGCGCGGACGTGGCCGGCAGTTCGATGGCCGGCCCGGCAATCCGCTGCTGGGAGATGGCTCGGGTGCTGGCGGCGGCAGGCAACGAGGTCCACCTCTCGGTGCCGCAGAAAAACGACCTCGAGCCGACCGAATTCAAGCTCGTCGTCTCGTCGCCGGCAAGCCTGACCGCCGAGGAGAGATGGGCGGACGTGATCATCGTGCAGGGCATGGTCCTGGCGAGCAACCCCCAGCTCGCCAGGACCGGGAAATTCCTGGTGGTGGACCTCTACGACCCGATCACGCTCGAGGTTCTCGAGATGTTCGCGGACGACGCCATCGAGGACCGCCTCAGCCAGCACTGGTCATCGCTGGCGGCGCTGATCGTCCAATCCAGGATTGGCGACTTCTTCCTTTGCGCCAGCGAGAAGCAGCGTGACTTCTGGCTCGGCTTCCTCCTTTCAGCCGACCGTGTGAACCCCTACACGCACGGCGACGACAAGCTGCTCCGACGGTTGATCGACATCGCCCCCTTTGGCATCGGCAGTCAACCGCCGACCCACTCCGGAAAACCGGCTGCCAAGGGTGTCCTGCCCGGGATCGGCGTGGACGATCGGCTGGCCATCTGGGCGGGTGGGGTCTACAACTGGTTCGACCCGCTGTCGCTCATCCGGGCCTGGCCGCAGGTGCTGGACAGGGTCCCCTCGGCGCGACTCCTCTTCTTGGGAATCCAACATCCGAATCCGGGCGTTCCGCGGATGGCGATGGCCGCCCGCGCTGTGAAACTGGCCGAGGATCTCGGACTTCGGGATGCCGGCGTCACCTTCAACATGACGTGGGTCCCCTATGAGCACCGCAAGGACTTCCTGCTCGAGTCCGAGCTGGGCGTGAGCATGCACTTCAACCACATCGAGACCAGGTTCAGCTTCCGGACCCGGGTGCTGGACTACATCTGGGCCGGGCTGCCGGTCGTCTCCACCGAGGGAGATAGCTTCGCCGATTGGATCAGGGAGAACGGGACCGGGGCCGTCGTGCCATACGAGGACGTGGCTGCCATAGCCGCCGCGATCAGCACGTTCATGACGGACGGGGCCGCGCGCGAGAGAGCGGCGGCGGCGGTCAAACGCTCTCAGCCCCAATTCACCTGGGAGGCCGCGCTGGCACCGCTGGTGGAATATTGCTCAGCCCCCTGGCGGGCGGCCGACCTCGCCGTTCGTCCCCGTAACCAGGGCGGGATGGACGGCGCGCGCGCCCTGATAACGTGGCGGTCCCTGGGCCTCACGCCTCCTGCCAGCGGCTTCGCCCGCGTGCTCTGGTACACGCGCCACGAGGGTTTGCGGCCGATGTCCAGGCGAGCCCTGCGAAGGCTGCGGTCGATCTATCGGAGGTACTTTCCCCACCGAGCCTGACGGAAGTCGCCCGTCATTTGAGCTCCGCCAAGCTCAGGCCCAGCCGGTGGAGCCGCGAGTTCCTCATCACCCCGATCGTGATGCTTCTGCCGATTGTCGCCCCGACCATGAAGCGCTGAAGGTCGCCCGCCCTGCTCACTGCAGCCCCGTCGACCTCAACGATCAGGTCGCCCGGGCGCAAACCCGCGGCTGCAGCCGGGCTGTCAGCCAGGACCTCGAGGACTTCAACCGCCCCCCGTCGGCCGAGCGTCTCGGCCACCTTCCCCGTCAGCGGCCGGGTGCCACCGGCGATCCCGAGGTAGCCCCGGACGACGTGGCCATCGCGAATCAGAGCGCTGATGATCGACTTGGTGGTGGGATTGATGGGCACCGCCAGGCCGAGGCCAAATCCAGCCACCGCCGTGTTGACGCCGACCAGGCGGCCGCGGCCGTCGGCGAGCGCGCCCCCCGAGTTACCGGGGTTGAGGGCAGCATCGGTCTGGATGACGTTGTCGACGATCCGCTGCGCCCTCCCGTCGGAGGTGGGCAGGCTGCGGCCCAGCGCGCTCACCACACCGGCGGTCACCGAGCCCGCATAGCCCATCGGGTTGCCGATGGCGATCACGAGCTGCCCGACGCGGAGCCGATCGGCATCGCCAATCTGGACAGGGTGGAGCATGCCGCCCGCTTTGGCGCGGACCACGGCGAGGTCGGAGAGGGGGTCGGCGCCGACCACCTCGATCTCGTACTCCTCCCCATCTGAGAAGGAGGCCGAGCCACTGGTGGCCCCGGCCACCACGTGGGCGGAGGTGACCACGAATCCATCCGGGGCGATGGCGACGCCGGACCCGCTGCCGCTCGGGCGGCGGCTCTCCGGCCGGCCCACGCGGAGGCTGGCGACCGAGGGGATCAAAGCCTCGGCCACCGCGCTCACCGTCCGCGAATAGGCGTCGAGCGGCTCCTCCCCATCGTCCTGGGCACCGGCCGTCTGTGCGAGATCGATCACTGCCATGGAACTCCTCCCTGAAGCCGGCTAGAAGGAGCGCCGATCAGAGGGGTGCTGACCCGTGAACCGGCCGCGTCTAAAACCTCCGAATCGGCCGGGCCAGCCGCGCCGCCGGCCGATGGTGACACTTGCGCCCTCGGTGGTCTTCTCGCCCCCACCGCGGCCGGAGCCGCCGGGGGTGAACGTCTCGCGAACCTCCCCGGAGCGGGCGCCCCAGGTGACGTTCTTCTTAAACAGCTCCTCCGCCTCGCGGGCGATCCAGATCCGCTCGCGGCGGGTCTCGCCGCGGAAGCGGGAGATGCGGCCCTTGCCGGCGGCGGCCGTCGCCTCAGCGCTCGAACCCTGTCCCAGCGACACCGGCGCGAGCGCGCCGACCACGATTATCTGGTCACCTTCCAGCGTGACCTCGGGGGCCCCGGTGAACCAGCCGTCCGGGAGCCTTCCGGCAAACCAACCAGCGATCGTTGACGTATCTGCGTTTTTCATAATTACCAGATTACCGCGCTCGCGCCATCGCAAACATTCCGGTTCAGCCGGGCACCCGGCCGGAATAGAGAAGGTGGCCGCTGAGTCCCCGGATCGAGGGATCGCCGGCTGTCTCGTGAGCGATGTCCAGGAGGGCCGCGTGAGCCTGCGGATCTCGCTGCTCCAGTTCGGCGACCTGCTCCTGGATGAGGTAGAGCAGGCTCTGTGAGGCGGTGACGTGGACTGTTTCGAAGCCACTCCGCTCGAAGAACTCCGTCACCTCCTCGGGCCGGTGCAGGTAGGCATCGGTGAAACGCCCGGGCTCCGCCGTGCGGTGGACCCCGTCCGCCAGCAGCTGTCGCACCTCGGGCAGCCGACTGCTGCCCCATTCCAGCAGGACGCCAAGCAGCCAGGCGTAACGGGTCATCACGGTCGCCAGCAGAAGGCCCCCGTCGCGGAGTACGCGGCGCGCCTCGGCCGCCGCGCGCTCGCGGTCGGCCGCCTCCACCAGGTGATAGAAGGGGCCGAGGGCGAGGACGACGTCGAACTCGCCATCCCGGAATCGGCTGAGGTCACGGGCGTCCACCTCGACGATGTCCTCCACGAGGTCCTGCACGGCAACGCCGGCAGCGGCGATCTCCCGGCGCGCGATCGTCAACATGGCCGGCGAGAGGTCGGCCAGCACCACGCGGTTGCCCCGTTGCGCCAACCAGATAGTCCAGTGGCCAGGCCCGCCGCCCAGGTCGAGCACACGGGCGCCCCGCGGGATCTCAGCTTCGAACACCCGGCGGTGGATCTCGCGCTCGACCGCTCCTTCGAAGGGATTGTCCAGCCGGTGCCACTCGCTCTCCCCGCGCACCTCGTAGTAGGACCGGACGGGGTCCAGACGATCACCATCACCCATTGGCCGCATCGTAGGATCTATTGAGTGCCGGGCCCCTACCGCGCTGTCTGCTGCGACCTGCTCACAGCGCTGTTGGATTCCTGGTCGCTCTGGCAGAGGGCGGCCGGGGACCCCGAACTGGGCGACCGTTGGCGAAAGGAGTCACTGCGGCTCGTCACCGCGTCGGGACGCTACCGCCCCTACGAACCCATCGTGGCCGAGGCGGCGCGTGCCGTCGGGGTGCCGGAGGAGCGGGCGCGGCAGGTGCTGGAGGGCTGGGCAAACCTCGAACCGTACGCCGATGTCGCTCCTGCGCTGCAGGCACTCGAGCTGCCGGTGGTGGTGGTCACCAACACCTCGCAACGGCTCGCGCAGGCCGCCGCGGCTCGGCTGGCGGTCCCGCTGCGAGCGGTGGTCAGCGCGGAGAGCTCCGGCTGGTACAAGCCCGATGAGCGAGCCTACCGGGAGGGCTGGCTGGCCGCCGGCGCGGCAAGCGCCGCGGAATGCCTCTTCGTCGCCGGCTCTCCCCACGATGTGGTCGGCGCGGCCCGGGCGGGCCACGACGTCTTCTGGGTCAACCGCCGCGGCGCTCCCGTCCCCGAAGGCGGCTCTCCGCTGCGCAATGAGCCGACCCTGGTGGCATTGCCGGGCGTGCTGGCGGGTCAGAAACCGAGCGTCAGCCAGTAGGCGGTGACGTAGGCACCGGTCAGCACCAGCAGGACCCCGGTCACGGTGTCGAGGAGCCGGGCCCCGGCGCTGCGCACCCGGCCCAGGAGGGCAACCTTGAAGATGGCAGCCAGCACCGTCAGCACGGTGATGACAAAGCCCATGCCGAGGCCGTAGAGGGCGAATTGAGCCGCGCTGGCCGCGGCGTTGTGACCAGCGCTGGAGACACCGACCACGGTCAGGAAGATGGGCAGCGCGCAACCGAGCGAGGCGGCCGCATAGGCGAGCCCGTAGGCGGCGTACGCACCCAGGCCCCCGCCGCCGGCGCGCGTTGACAGCCGCGCCGCGAACCGGTCGCCGAGCGAGCTGTAGACCTTTCCGCCGGCGAGGATGTATGCCCCGGCGGCGGCCAGCAGCAGGCCGATGACAAGCCCGATGAACGGGAATGCGTGACCCAGCGCCGAGCCGGCGGCGGCGACCGCCACCCCCGCCAGCCCGAAGGTGATGATGAAGGCGGCGGTCATCGTCAGCGCCACGACCACCGCGCGGAGCAGGCGCCGGGTCCGAGTCATGGCGGTGTCAGCCGAACCCAGGAAGAGCCCGAGGTAGGCGGGCAGCATGGCGAACCCGCAGGGGTTCACCGCCGCCAGCATGCCGGCGGCGAAGGCGTAGCCGAAGGGAAGCGCGCCGCCCACCGCGGTCAAACCAGAGCTCGGCCCCGAGATCAGCTGGTCAACCCCAACCAGGGCGGTGGGGCCGCCCGCCGCCCGAACCGTCGCAATCGCCACCACGATGGCCAGAGCCGCGAAGGCCCAGGCGGCGATGCCCCGCCGCGCACTCACTGCGAGGCGGCCAGGCCCGTGTACATGGAACGGAGAGTTCCCTCGTCGACGACGGAGGGGATCTTGCGAACGACCTTCCCGTGGCGATCGAAGTACATGCTGGTCGGCGTCCCGAGCACGCCGTACTGGGTCAGCGCCTCGCGATCGACGGCGTAACCGGCGGGGTAGTTCGTCCCGGTTATTCGAAGCAGGCGAACGCCGTCTTCGTGACTGCCGAGCCCGACGAACGGCCCGATGTCGACGGCGACGGTGGTCACCTTTCCGGAGAACTCACCCGCAACGCGGGCGAACCCGGGCATCTCGGCCCGGCAGCTGCTTCAAAGCCCGCCGTAATAAAGGAGAACGACGGGCAGGCCGGCCGCAAACGTCGCGGCGAAGTGGCCGTCATGACCGCCGAAGGTGGCGTCTCCCTGGTACGCGGTCACTTTGAAGTCCGCAACCTGCACGGCCGGCGTGGGCTCGGCGGTCGGCGTGATCGCCGGGGTGCTGGTGGGCGCAAGGGCGGTCGGCGTGGCGAATGGCGGCGCGGCTGGCGCGGAAGCTGCAGGTGAGGTCCCGCAGGCCGCCAGGACGGCCAGGAGAGTGGTCACCAAACTGATCCGGGTCAACCTGGACAGCACTTACAGAGTCTGAACTGCGTCGAGGAAGTCGCGCCACTACAAACTCGCGAGCGACCGTCCCACCCGGCAAGGGACGAGAAATGGATCCGGCCGGGGTTGCTCCCCGGCCGGATCTCGGCGTCAGGTTACGGACACTCGCCGTCGCAAGGTGGCGGCGGTCCGGGCGAGGTCACGACCAAGGTCACCGACGTCGTCCTGGATAGGCTGCCGCTGGTTCCTCTGATGGTGAGAGGGAAGGAGCCCGTGGGCGTCGCGGTTGCCGTGGTAACGGTCATGGTGGAGGTGGCACCCGTCGTTGTTGCCGGGTTGAAGCTGGCGGCTGCGCCGGCGGGCAGGCCGCTCACCGACAGGGACACGCTGCCCGTGAAGCCACCCGATCGGGTGATCGTGACGGTATAGCTCGTACTCGCGCCCTGCACCACGCTCTGGCTGCTTGGTGAGGCACTGAGCGTGAAGTCAGGGGTGGCCGGTGCGGTTACGACCAGCGTTACGGATGCTGTGCGCGTAGTGGAACCGCTGGTTCCGGTGATTGTCACCGGATAACTGCCGGCTGCCGTTGTGCTCGAGGTGGTGATATTGAAGGTGGAGCTACCTGACGTAGTCACGGACGCCGGGCTGAACAACCCGCTTGCGCCGGCCGGCAGTCCGCTGGCTGAGAAGGTAACCGTCCCGGTGAAGCCTCCGGATGGAGTCACGGTCGCTGTGTAGGAGGTGCTGGCTCCCTGGACCACGCTCTGGCTGGCCGGTATTGCGCTGACGGAATAGTCGGGGGTTGGTGGTGGCGGCGGTGTCGTGCCGACCGCCTTGGCCGCGTTCAGCCGGCCGCCGGTCACGGTTTTGCCGGCCAGCGACGGGATCGGATCAACGTTATTAAGGATTGCTGACTTGAGGTCAGCCGTGGTCAGAAATTGCTTGGCCAGGACCAGGGCTGCGACGCCGGCAACATGCGGTGTGGCCATCGAGGTGCCGCTGAGGTACTGGTAACCGGCGGCCGGTGCCGTTGAGTAGATGTCGACACCCGGCGCTCCGAGGTGGACCGACTTTGCGCCGTAGCTGGAGAACGAAGCTAGACCGTCAGCGCTGTCAGTCGCCGCGACGGCGACCATATTGGGAGTGGCGTAACTCGACGGGTAATGAGGCGTGACGTCATTATTCGACGTGGTATTGCCGGCGGCGGCGACGAACAGGATGCCGTTCGTGTTCGCCTTGTTGATCTCGTCAAAGAGGGCTTGCTCAAAAGGCCCCCCGCCCCAGGAGTTGCTCAGGACCCGGACATTCTCACCCGCGATCTTCGCACGAACGGCAAAGTCGATCGCAGCAATGGCGTCCGCTGTTGAGCCCGACCCGGATGCGTCGAGGAATTTGAGCGCCATCAGCTTCACGGTCCAATTCACGCCTGCAACACCGATCCCGTTGTTGCCTTGCGCGCCAATTGTGCCGGCACAGTGAGTGCCGTGGTAGTGGTCGTCCATCGGATCGCAACTCTTAGTGATTGCGTTATAGCCATGAGTACCTGCAAGGCAGCCACCGAAGGCGGCCGGGTTGTTCCACATGTTATTCACGAGGTCAGGGTGCGTGTAGTCAATCCCGGTGTCCACAACGCCGACGATTACGCTAGCGCTACCTGTCGTCACGTCCCAGGCCTTCTCGGCGCTGATCTTGGTCATTCCATACAACAGCGAATACGAGGGGTCATTTGGAACCAGGTCCGCGTGATGGATGTGGTTCGCCTCGGCGTAGCGCACACCCCGGTGTCGCTTCAGCGCCGCGATCTTGGCGGGAACGCTGCCCGCGGGAACGTTCAGAACATGCGTGCCGGCGCCGATGGTCTCGTTGTCCGAGGCGCCTTCCGAATTCGCGATCGAAGCAGCCAGGCCTGGCGACACACCAGCGTCGAATCCGACCAGGATGGTCCCGTCCCGATAGGGACCCTGGACGTTCTCCTGAGCCGCGCCTGCCGTCACCGGCGGAACCAGGGCCATTGCCAGCGCCGCCAGAGCGCCCACGACCGCGAACCTTCTACGCCTCATTCAGCTGTTCCTCCTCAGGACCTACGGCAACGCGCGGCTCAATAGCATGTCAGAGAAGTCGATGAGATTGGGTTATAAGTTGCCTGTCAGGTCATGTGAAGTCGGCCGCGAGAGATTCGACAGAGTCAGGCGGAGTGCTCGACACCCTCAACAGCGGTCAGGCGAGTGCGGGAGGTGATGAGGTGGAGGATCACCGTCCCCTCCTCCACGTGGCGGCGCACCCGTTCGATAGCCAGGGGCGGCAGGAGATCCTGGTCCCCGTCGGCGAGCACCGTCTCCCGGGGCTGGAGCTCCTTCCAGACATCGCCGATGACCTCACGGCGCAAATTGCCGGGAATGTAGAGGTAGCGGCGGTCGGGGATCGTCTTCTTGGTGAAACTCTCCACCCGCGCGAACGCATCCTGCGCGTGGAAGTCCTGGAAGTAGGGGTCCGACACCTCCATCAGCTCCCGAGCGTGGTGCTGCCGGCTGCCGCGATAGAGGAAGACGGCCCGGGTGCCTCTCGCTCGATGGCTGGCGTTCTTGATCAGGATCTCCGCCACCTCGGGGTCGTGCGGCAGGATCACGAGCATCTCCGCCGGGCGCCCCCGCAGCACCTCGTTGATCCACTCGCCGGTCCGGCCGGGGTGGTAGGGGATCGGGAACACCGTGGGGCGGTGGCGCTGGGCGCGCCGGAAGGTGATGAAGCCGACGATCAGCCCCAGCACGGTCAGGCCGCCGCCGAAGCCTGTCGCGAGTGGTTTGGCGATCAGGTTGGTGCCCCAGGCCACGATCACGGCAACGGTGGTAAGGACGCCGAGCCCGAACCCCAACCACTGCAACGCCGACTGCCGCGACTCCTTTTCACGCCAGCGGACGAGGTCAAGCGCGAGACAGGTCAGCACGAAGGCGCCGAGCAGGCCGAAGGCGTAGAGGTCGCCGAGCAGGTTCGGGTTCGCCCCGGCCAGGAAGACCACCGCGACTGGGACGAGGACGGCGAGCAGGATCGACCAATGGGGGGTGTGGCGCCACCGGTTGCGGTGCTCGAGAACCCGGGGCAGGAAGCCCATCCGGGCCAGGGCGATGAAAACGTGGTACGAGCCGATGATCGCGGTGTTGGCGGCCAGGATCAGAAGGAGAGCGCCGCTGACCGCCACCAGGCCGCCGAAAAATCCTCCTGCGACATGGGCGCCGAGCAGCGAGATGAACTGGTTGGGGTCCGCGTTGGCCGGCAACAGTGTCGTCGACCACAGTGTGAGGAGCGGGCTGGTGATCACCATCGTAAGGACCACCGCGCCCATTGCCTGATAGCTGATCCGCCGGCGCGGTTCGCGCATCGCGGGGGCGATCTGGGCGATCGATTCCAACCCGGAGAAGGCGAGAAAGGCCGCCGCATAGCCGGTCAGAATTCCGAGCGGATTGAGCTTGGCGCCGCCCCCCAGCTGCTGGAAGGAATGGACGATCCCGCCCGGGCCGAGCGAGATGGCCACGGCGATGACCACCAGCAGCTGGGTCACTGCCGCCATCACCGCGAAGATGGCGCTCACCCGCGCGCTCTCCCGAATACCAATGGCGTTGAGGGTGCCGAGTATCAACAGCGCCGCGATCGTCACCGCGACTGAGACCGCCGGCGTCGAGAGAGCGGGAGCGACGACGCCCAGGTAGAGAACACCGGACAGGGCGCTGAGCGCGGCGGTCAGGTAGTAATCGACCAGGATCAGGAGGCCGCCGACCAGGCCCGCGTAGGGATGCAGGGCCCGGGAGGCGACGGTCACCACCCCGCCTCCTTCCGGGTAACGCCAGGCCACCTCCGCGTACTTCACGGTCAGGAGCAGAAAGACGACCAGGGTCATGGAGACGAAGAGGGCGGAACGGGCTCCCACCTGCCCATAGAGGATTCCCGGCGTGTAGTAGACAGAGGTACCGATATCCGCGAAGACGACCGCCCAGCAGAGGAACGCTCCCAGGTGGCCGCCGCGGACCTTGACGCGCCGGCGCGTCTTCAGAGGAGCGCTCATGGTCAGCGCGCGGTGAGGTCGAGCAGCCGAGCCTCCAACCGTCGAAGGTCGTCGCGCATCTCATGCACCAGGCGGCGAGCCTCGACGTCCTCGAGGTCAAGGTTGACGATGGCGAAGAGGTAGGTCTCCGCCCACTCCACCTGGCGCTTGGCTATTTCAAGCTTGCGAGTCTCGTTCTCCGACATGACCACCTGGGGTCGCCACTCGGGGAGTTGTCGTTCCATGTCCGCACCGTAGTGCCAAACCCGTTTGGGCCCCGTGAGGACGGCCGCCGCACCCATTTGGATGTCATATGGAAAGTGCCCGGGATTTAGACGCGGAGGCGGTAGCCCACCCCAGGCTCGGTCGCGATGTACCTGGGCCGGACCGGGTCGTCGCCCAGCTTGCGGCGGATCTGAGCGACGACGTAGCGGGTGTTCTGGGCCTCGCCCACCGCGTAGGCCCCCCAGACCTCACGAAGCAGGATGGTGTGAGTCACCAGCTTCCCCGCGTGGAGGGCCAGGTAGCGGAGCAGCTCGTATTCGGTCGGTGTCAGGTGCACCTCGCGCCCGGCGACGGTGACGAGACGGCGACCGAGGTCGATCTCCAGGTCGCCAACGGTGATCACGGCGTCACCGGTCGCTACCGCAGCCTGCCGCCGGACCACCGCCCGGATGCGCGCCAGCAGCTCGTCCAGTCCGAATGGTTTCACCAGGTAGTCGTCGGCGCCGAGGTCGAGGGCACGGACCTTGTCGCTCTCGTCGGCCATGACACTCAGGACGATCAAGGCTGCGCGGGTGTGCTCCCGCAGGCGCGACAGGACCGTGAAACCGTCGATCCCGGGGAGTCCGAGATCTAAGAGCACCACGTCCGGCTTCCAGGCCGCCGCCCCGCTGAGGGCCTCCTCCCCTGTGGCGACCGTCTCGACGTCGAAGCCGTGCCCCGCGAGTCCGGTCCGGAGCGCCCGGCGGATCTCGATCTCGTCGTCCACCACAAGAACTCGGCCGCTCATGCCGGCGCCTGCACCGCCGAGAGCGGCAGGGTGAACTGGAAGCGCGGCCCGCTCCGGCGGTTCCGGACCTCGATCTGGCCGCCATGCGACTCGACAATTCGCTTGCAGATGGCGAGGCCGAGCCCGGTGCCGGTGGTCCTGCCCGTCCAGAACTTGTCAAAGATGCGGGCGAGGTCGCCGGCCGGGATCATCGGCCCTTCGTTCTCGATCCAGACGAGCAACCGGCCCGGCTCCTCGCGGGCAACGAGATCGATCCGCCCCCCCACCGGAGTGAACTCCACCGCATTCTCGAGAAGATTGGTCAAGACGCGGTCGAGCTGGAGCTCGTCCATCAACACCAGAGGGAGGGCGCCGGGCACATCCACCATGAGCCGGCGATCGGTGAGCTGTCCGGCCAGGCGCTCCAGCACGGCGCCGCAGAGCTCCGGGAACGAGCGCTGTTCAAGGACCAATGCCTGACCCGACTCCAACCGAGACATGGTGAGCAATTCGCCCACCAGCCGGTCGAGCCGAGCCGCCTCCCGGTCGAGGCCGCCCACCAGCTCGCGGTGCTCGGCATCCAACCCGGCGGCCGGGCCGAGCAACGAGGTCAGACCGGCCCGCAACGCGGCGAGGGGACTCTTGAGCTCGTGGGAAAGCGATGAAAGGACTGCGGCCTTGAGGCTGTCCGACGCTTCCAGGTTGCTGACGCGCTGGGCCTGGATTGATACCGCCCGACGGTCCAACAGGAGGGAACCGAGGCTCACAAGCGCGGCCAAGAGGCGGCGCTGGGATGCGTCCAGCCGGTGTTGGTCGACCTTCATGAAGGCAACTCCCGAGGACAGGGGAAGGATCGTCGCCGCCTCGCCGGCCCCGGCCACGCGCACGAACCTCAGGCCTGCTGGGTCGAGCGCCGCGCCAACAGCGGTCCGATTGTCGAAGGACCACTGACTGCGCCGCAGCTCGACCTCGGTAAGCGTGTCGCCACCGGCAAGCATCGCGGAGCCTTCCTGTATCGCCACCAGGCTGAACGTCTCGACTCCCGTGAGCTGTCGTGCGCGCTCGCAAACCAGCCCGATCGCGGTCGACACCTCGGGCAGCCGGATCGCAGTGGTGGCGAGCTCGTAAAGCGCTCGCGACTCGCCGGCGACCGCCGCGGATTCCGCCGATGCGTTCCTGAGGGAGGCCGCCAGCTGGCCGGTGACCAGGGCCGCGGCAAGAAGCAGGACCAGGCCCAGAAGCTCGTGAGGTGCGCTGACAAAGAGCGTGCCCACCGGGGGCACGAAGAAGAAGTCGTACGCCAGGAAAGCACCTACCCCGGCGGCCGCCGCCGGCAGGATACCGTGGCGGGCGCCCAGCCACAGCACCAGCAACAGGTAGACCATCGAAAGGTTGGGAACGGCGAACCAGGACCGGACCAGGCCGATGGCCAGGCTGATGACGGCCACCCCGGCCAGGGCATAGGCGTAGGGAATCACCTGCTGTACCGCTCGCCGCTTCAGCCTGCCACTCATCCTGTGACCACCGTCATAACAGATGGCTGCCGCAGTGTCCGCTCAGACCATCCCCGTGCGCAGCCGCTCGAAGATGTCGGCACCCCCCACCTGCCCGCCCTTGAGCGCAACCTCAAGGCCATCCAGGTCGGGATCCGGGGAGACCGTCCGGCAGACCGGGGTCAGGTCGAGGCTGCCGATCGGGAGCAGGGCCACGACGCCGAGCGCCCGCATCAACCAACCTGAAGTGTCACCACCGGCAGTGATCAACCGTCGCACCGGCGTTTCGCGGAGGGCGCGATGGACGACCTCCGCCAGCGCCTCCCCGGTCGCACGTGCGCTGACCTCCCGGTCAGCGCGTCCCAGGGCTGAGAAGACCACCACACTGCGGCCACTCGGCAGCGCCTCGCGGGCCGCGCTGGCGGCTCCGTTGGGTCCCTTTGCGTGCAGGTCCAGGCAGAGCCAGCCGCGCCGCTGCGCCTCTCGGATCTGGGCGGCCGTCTGGTCCGCACAGCTGCCCGAAACCGTCAGTACAGCCGCCGCCGGCGCCAGCACGGCTCGAGCTCCGCGGTCTTCGCCAAGCATTCCGCCGAGTGCGTAGCTGAGGCCGCCGGAGCCGACCGCGAAGAGTGGCACCTCGCTCTCGGCCGGCCAGATCAGCCGGCCGATCCGGAGCAGGTCCGTCTGCTCCACGCAATCAAGGACGATCGGGCCGCGGTGCCGGGTCGCCAGGTCCCGGTAACCCTCCAATGCACTCAGGTGGAGATCGGCGACCGGGAGGGACGTCTGCTCTCTCAGGTGGATCGAAAGCTGCGCCTCGCGCATCGGGGTCGAGGGATGGTCGCGCAGGCCAGGATGACGGTCCAACCGGTGGACCTGGCCATCGCCAGCCTGGGCGAAGTGGTTGCCGAATGCGGTCCACCGCCCCAGCTCGGGCTGGGCGGGCAGGATGGGGATCGGCCGGCGGCCGAAGACCTCGCCGGCGACCTCGCAGGCGCGGCCGATCGAGCCTATTCGCGGCGAGGAGTCGAAGGTCGAGCAGACCTTGTACTGGACCACCACGGGGGCGAGCTCGCGGAAGTGCTCGAATACCGGCCTGATCTCGGACTCGATCTGCTCTGTCGCCAGCGAGCGGGCGACACCCGCCACGCCGAGCACGTCCAGGCCGGCCGCCAGCTCCGGCGCCGCCTGGGGGGAGAGCAGCAGCGCGGCGCGCAGTCCGAACCGGTGAAAGTTGATGAGGGCGTCCGCCGAACCGGTGAAGTCGTCACCGTAAAAACAGACGCGGGGCGGCATTCAGCGGCCGCCGAAATGCGCGATCGCCTGCTCGAGGGGCGTGCGCCCCCGTGCGTACTCCTTGATGGGGATTCCGGCGACCGCTGCCTCCCAACCCATCCGGATCGACTGGACGCCGGCTTCGATGCCGCCTGGGTGGGCGAAGATGCCGCCCCCCGCCACCATCAGCACGTCGGTCGTTGGCACCATCTGGTATGCGAGCTCGGGTGAGCCGGCCCACTGGCCCGAGGAGAGGACGGGCAGGCATTCGTAGCCGCCCAGCAACGGCTCCTGCACCGCCCGGATCGAAGCCGCCACCTCCTCATTGCTCTCGTAAAACTTGTTGTTCATCCCATTGGTGTGGATGTGGTCCACCCCGGCCAGTCGGGCCAGCTTCTGGTACGCCCGGAAGTCGATACCCAGGGCCGGATGCCGCATCAGGGCCCCGATCATGGTCCGGTGACCGTGGATCGGGGCCTGTGCGAAGGAGCGCAGGTAGGCCACGCCGGCCAGACCGACCAGATTGATGCAGACCATGACGCACGTGCCGCCGGCCTCGAGAACGATGTCGTGGTTCTCGCGCAGGCGGTCGATGTCGTCGGTGATGTTGAAGGCGTACATGAGCTTGCGGCCGGTCTTCTGGGCGGCTCGTTCCACCGCCTCCATCACCGCTTTGACGCGCTCGCGCAGCGGTGAGTAGGGCGGGTTGGCGATCAGCTCATCGTCCTTGGCGAAATCGCCGCCGGCCGCTGCCAGGCGGCCGACGATCTCGGCATACTCGCGCGGCAGAAGGCCGACCGACGGCTTGACGATGCCGCCCACCAGCACACCCTGCGGCGCGCCGGCGAGCCGTCGGGTGCCGGCGACGCCGAACTGCGGGCCCGGATAGCGCAGGGCGAACCCCGCTGGCAGCTCCACGTCGAGCAGGCGACAGGCGGCCAGCTCGCGCAGCTCATAGAGGTTTCCGGTGATCGCGGCCTGCAGGTTGGGCAGCGACGCCCCGAAGTTCTCGAGCGGGAACTCGATCGTCACCCGACCGGCGTTCACCGTTTTGGCACCCGCCGGCCGGTGCGCACCGGGCAGTGACGGCGTCGGCACCTCGCCCAGCTCCTCGAGGCCGACCACCCGGGCACCGTGCCGCTCCAACAGCTCGGGCGTCTCGCCCGGCATGGGCACGAAGGTGCCGCTTGACTGTTCGCCGGCGAGTACCTCGGCAGCCTGCCGGAGCGGGTGGAAGGACTCTATGTAGTAGGTCGCCAGGACGCTCTTGCCGCGACTCACTCGGGCAGGACCAGGATCTTGGCCGCGTCACCGCGGAGCAGGTGGATCGCCCGGTCATAGTCGCGCAGCCCGAGCCGGTGGGTCACCAGCGTGCCCAGGTCCAGCCGCCCCGATTCGACCAGAGCCAGCAGCATCTCCCAGGTGTCCCAGACCCGGCGCCCGAAAATGCCGCGCAGCGTGATGCCCTTCTTGTTGATGTGCGCGGCGATGTCCACCGATACCGCACGGCCTGGATGGCCGACGGTGACCACCGTCCCCTCCCGGCGGAGCGCCTCCATGAGGACAGGCACGGTGGATTCCACCGCCGAGCACTCAAACGCGAGGTCGAACCCGCCGCGACGGGGCAAGCTGCGCCGGGCCAGCTGGACGGCATCGGTCGTGGCCGGGTCGATGGCCTCCGCGCCGAACTGCTCGGCGAGCTTGCGCCGGAAGGGGTTGGGCTCGATTGCGACCACCCTGGTGGCGCCTCCACCGAGGCAGAGCTGGATCAGCACCAGCCCGATCGGGCCCGCTCCGGTGATCAACACCGATGAGCCCTCGGCAGTGCCGCCGGCCCGCTGAAGGGCATGGAGGGCTACCCCGCAGGGCTCGAAGAGGGCGCCCACCTCAAGCGGGATCGAGTCGGGCAGCGGGAAGCAGACCCGCTCAGGCACCTTGAAGTACTCGGCGAAGGCCCCATCCCAGGTGACCCCGAAGAGGCGCAGGTCAGCGCAGTTGTGGGCATCGCCGGTCCGGCAGAAGTAGCAGGCACCGCAGAAGATGTGCGATTCAACAGCGACGCGGTCCCCCACCTTGAGCCGGCTCGGACCGGGGCCCACGGCGACCACGGTCCCCGCCGTCTCGTGGCCCATCACCAGCGGCAGGACAGGGTTGAAATCCTGAGCGGACTTGGTAGGAGAAGCCTGGACCGGGAGCGCTCTTCGCCGAGCAGATTCCCGAGCCGGAGGCGGGGGAGGGCGAGGTGCTGGTCAAGGTGGCCGCCACCTCGATCTGCGGCACCGATCTCCATGAGGATTCCCCGCAACTTTCGTCTACTCCTGGGCGCTGATCATTCAGCTCGTCTCTGTGCTGAGAACGGCCTGTTCTACCAGCTGTCCCAGTGCGCGACCTGCTCGAGTGGAATTCGCTCGGCGGCCTTGAAATCTTCGCCCGTGAAATAGCCGACGGTGATCAGCGCCGCCTGGGTGTACCGGTCATAGGGGATGCCGAGGAGTTCGGCGATCTCCTTTTCGTAGCGAAGGTGCAGCGTCGTGTAGGCGGTGCCCAGGCCCCGCGCTCGCGCGGCCAGCATGAACGACCAGACGCCGGGCAGGATCGAGCCATACAGGCCTGCCATCTCCATGTTGCTCACACCCGGCCGGTCGACGCGCCCCTCGATGCAGGGGATCAGGAGGACCGGCACCGCTCCCATGTGGTCGGCCAGGAAGCGAGCGGAGGTCACCACTCGCGGTAGCTGGGCAGCGCGGGGGTCGCCCGCCGCGTACTCGGGCCGACCCTCGCCGGCGTACTTGTACCAGGAGTCCCGGTACAGCTCGCCGATCCGCAGCTTCTTTGCGGTGTCGGTGACCACCATCCACTGCCAGCCCTGGCGGTTGCCGCCCGTCGGTGCCTGGAGTGCGAGATCGAGACACTCGGTCAGCAATTCCCGCGGCACGGGCCGGCCCAGGTCCATCCGCTTGCGCACTGCGCGGGTGGTCGCGAGGACGTGATCTGCGTCCATCAACGGCCTCAGTATGGCATCCGCTCAGCGAACCAATGGGCCGCCATGAGCCCTATCGGGCGAGATCTCGTTCGACCTCCACCGGCACCCCGTCCCCGGCCTTCAACCGGTGCTGATCGCGCACAGCTTTGTAAACCCGGATGCCGTGCCGCCCATCCCCCAACGGCCTGGTCGAAGAGCGGTAGTCGTGACCCAGGACGCTGCCCACAATGGGAATCCGGGCTCGCCCGCCACCAAGCGCGGCCACGACCGTCGCAGGGGTGATGACGTAGCCGTCGCCGTTTGCTTCGATGATCAACCGCCCGGTAAAGGCCTCCCTCATTTATCCACGCCCGCAACTTTAAGGCGGACGGCCTTGAGCCCTGAACCCCCAAGAGAGCACTGACCACGGTGTCTGTCACGCCAGGCCAGAGCGTCGATTCGACCACCACCAACTGCTCTGCTGAATATGTCCAGCCACGCCGACTGCCGCCGACCTGAGAATGAAGGAGCAGGAGAGTTAGATGACCGAGCCGAATCACCCGACATCCACAGCGCCCGACCCCGAATTTGGACTTGGTCTTCACCATGTTCAGCTGGCCATCCCGCCAGGCAGCGAAGACGCCTGTCGAGCCTTCTACATCGGCATTCTTGGCATGCATGAACTCACCAAGCCCCCAGTCCTGGCTGCCCGCGGCGGCTTGTGGGTCGAAGGGGACGGCCTGGAGATTCATTTGGGTGTCGAGGAGGACTTCAGGCCTTCGCGCAAAGGTCTCGGATTCGGCCACCGCCGCGGGCGCCGACTATTGGGGACGCAAGCCAGCGATGGCGACTGCGACGAGCCGGCGCGCTGCAGCCTTGGACGGCAGGGCGCTGGCCGCTGCCAGGGCATTGAGGCGTAGTCAAGCCAGGGGTTTCTGTGGCCTTCATCCTCGAGGATGAGATCAAAAATCGCCATTTGGGCGGACGACAGCGAACGTGGCGGCAACTACCTTTGGCGACATGGATACCCTCATCGAAACCCATGGACTGACTAAGCGCTACGGCAACGGGGTAACGGCCGTTGATGGCGTGACCATGACCGTCAGGCGCGGCGAGGTGTACGGCTTCCTGGGCCCGAACGGGGCTGGGAAGACGACGACTCTGCGCATGCTGGTCGGCCTGGTCAAGCCAACGGGCGGAACTGCATGCGTAGCGGGCTTCTCGCCTGGTGATCCTCGAGGCTTGCGGCGGATCGGATCCATGATCGAGGGTCCGGGCTTCTACCCGTATCTCAGTGGACGGGAGAACCTGCGCGTCGTAGCCGACTACACCGCCACCGATCAGAAGCGCGTCGACGAGGTCCTGGACGAAGTCGATCTGCTCAGCCGGGCCCATCGCAAGTTTGGCACCTACTCGATGGGCATGAAGCAGCGGATTGGCGTGGCCGCTGCGCTGCTTAAGGATCCGGAGCTGATCGTGCTCGATGAGCCGACCAATGGTCTCGATCCTCAGGGCATGGCCGAGATGCGCAAGCTGGTGCGCGACCTGGTGAGCGACAACCGTACGGTTCTCCTCTCAAGTCACCTTCTGGGTGAGGTCGAGCACATCTGCGATCGAGTCGGCGTTATCCGCGCTGGGCGCCTAGTCAAGGAGGCCAGCGTCGAGGATCTGCTCGGCGCCCAAGGTGTCCTGGTCCAGGCCGAGCCGATCGACGACGCAGCAAGGATCTTGGCCTCGGTCTGGGGCGAGTCCATCGTGACTAGGCAGAACGGCCACATCCGGCTGCGAACGGAGCCCTCACGAAGTTGGGAGATCGCTGCGCAACTTGTCCAAGCCGGGCTCCGGGTCAATGAGGTCCGTCCCGTGGACCGATCAATGGAGGAGGCCTTCTTCCAGCTCACGGGAGAGAAGCAGGGATGACACTCACACTTATTCGAGCTGAGCTTAGAAAGATGGTGCGCCGGCCGGCGTTCATGGTCGGCGCAGCGTTGCAGATGGCGACGATGGTCGTCACCTATAGCGCGCTCGGCTATCAGGTGGCGCAGCATGCCAACGGCCAGAGCGGCCGCCTGCTGACCACGCTCCTTCCCGACCGGTTCCCACAGATGGTGGGGGTGATTGCCTACCCGGCTTGCGCTGCAGTGGCGCTGGTTGTCGGCGCCCTTTGGACGGGGTCGGATTACGGTTGGGGCACGCTCAAGACCACTCTGACCCTGGGGCCCGGCCGCATCAATGTAATGCTGGCTCGCGCCGTGACCATCACCCTGAGCTGTGGTGTCGCCACCCTGGCCGTCTTCGCGATGGCTGCGATCTGTAGCGTCGGAGTGGCCGCCTTCAACGACCAACCGGTCACCTGGCCGGCTTATATGCCGAGCCTCCAGGCCGGAGTGGCTACTTGGCTCGTGCTGACCTGCTATGCCCAGCTCGGCCTGGCTCTGGGCGTGGTCTTCCGCCAGCCTGCCGCAGCGTTGGGGGTCGGGTTGGTGTACCTCGCCATCTTCGAGGGTATCGTCGTCTCATTCGTCACCGGCCTTGGCTCGTACGCCTGGGTGGGCAAACTATTCGATGGACAGAACGCTGCTGCTCTGCTGCGGGCGGTCGGTAACGGACAAACTACTCCCGCTGCTGGACCTGCGATCGGCCCCGGCGAGGCAACCCTCGCCCTGGCCCTATTCCTGCTGGCCTGGTTGGTGGTGGCTACGGTCTTTCAGTGCACGAGGGATGTGACCTGACTCCGAGCTTCAACGCCCAGCGTCTCGTCGGCCGGTTGCGGACTTGGATGTCCGCCCGGCCACGACTTGTTGACGCCCTAGTTGTTGCCGCCGGACTGATTCCGGCCGTGATCACCGCGTTCACACTTGCCGGCTCCCCGGCCCCCTGGCTCTGGATTGGCCTAGTCCTGATTCCAATCCAGGCACTGCCCCTTTGGTGGCGGCGCAGCCATCCCATAGTGACCTTGGCAGTGGTGACGGCGGCAGTGATGCTCCAGAACGTGCTGTTACCCAGACCGGCTGCTGGAGCTTCGATTCTGCTCGGGGTGTATGCGGTCGCAGTCAACGCGCGGCCACGCGAGCGTCAGCTGGTCGCCAGTATCGCTGGCGTAGTCCTTTTCGCCGGCGTATTGGGAATCCTTGTGGCCTACAACCGCAGTCTGTCTGCCGGCGCGCTCGGGCTGGGTGGCGGGAGCCTGATCACGTGGCTCATCGGCGATTTCATTCGAGGCCGGCGTCGAACTGCATTTGAGATGGAAGCCCAACGCCACCGCGCGCAGTTGGAGGCGGCGGAGTCTGAACGCAAGCGGATCGCGCGCGAACTTCACGATGTGGTGGCGCACAACGTGAGCGTGATGGCACTCACGGCGGGCGCCGCCCGGGTGGCAGGCGGTGACAAGGACCAGGCCCTGGCCAAGGTTGAGACCATGGCGCGGGCGACCATCGTCGAGCTCAACAGGCTTCTGGGCGCGCTGCGAAGTGGAGGTGAGGCTCCGCTCGAACCTCAACCGAGTCTCGCCCGCTTGGACAAACTAATACAAGCACTCCAGGATGCTGGCATTGAGGTTCATACCAGCGTCTCTGGACTGGTTGATGCTTTGCCAGCCAGCGCCGATCTGACCGGTTATCGCGTGCTGCAGGAGGCGGTGACCAACATCCTCAAACACGCCTGTGCGTCGCGGGTGGAGGTCAGCATCGCCTGCAGCTCGGATCAGCTCGCCCTTACGGTGCATGACAACGGCAAGGGGGAGGTGATGGGTGCAAATGGCAGCGGGGGCCACGGACTACTTGGCATGCGCGAGCGGTTGGCGATGTTCGATGGCGAGCTTCGCACCGAATCCTCTGATCTGGGTGGGTTCACGGTCCAGGCTATGTTGAGGTTCTGATGGCGCGAGTAGCGATCGCCGATGACCAGTCCATGGTCCGAGCGGGGCTAAGGCTGATCCTGGAGGCTCAGCCGGATCTGGAGGTCGTAGGCGAGGCCGCGGACGGCGTCGAAGCGGTCGAGCTGGTCACTGGCGAGCTTCCTGACGTAACCCTGATGGACATCCGCATGCCGAGGCTCGATGGCATAGCCGCCACCAAGCAGATCAGCTCGATGACTCGGGTGGTCATCCTAACTACCTACGAGCTGGACGAGTATGTCTTTGCCGCTCTGTCGGCAGGTGCCTCGGCCTTCTTGTTGAAGTCAGCTCCGCCCGAAGAGTTGGTGAACGCTGTCCGTGTGGTAATGGCCGGCGAAGCTCTGCTCTCGCCGTCGGTGACCAAGCGGTTGATCCAGGAGTTCGCCGGACGACCTGAGCGGATTCCAAAGCGGGAGGCGATCAAGGGCCTGACCGAGCGAGAGCTTGCGGTCCTACATCAAGTCGCGAGGGGACTCAGCAACGCCGAAATCGCCAGCGAATTGCATGTTAGCGAGAGCACGGTTAAGACCCATGTGGCGCATGTCCTCGATAAGCTCGGGCTCCGCGACCGGGTCCAAGCAGTAATTCTTGCCTACGAGTCGCGTCTAGTCGGTTAGTTACTTCCCCCTGAAAAACCGGAGGCGCTGAAGCAGTCCTGCCGGGGGTCATCTGGGGCGAGAATTTACCGGGGCGACCCGAGGTTTGGAGGGCGGTGACTACCCGGCGAGGGCAACCATCCGGTTGAGATTGCTGGTGAGAATCCCATATCCCGCCCAGATCTGGGCGCCGGCGTAGCCCTTGAGCCGAGTTCGGTTCAGCCCGTACTGGCGCTTGAGGTGGCTGATCCGGCCTTCTGCGCCGGCTCTCCAGCGATATCGGCGCCGCCAGCTTCGGGTTGCCTCCACCGGTGCCGGCTTACCCACCCTCGGGATTACCTGGTCAGGAATTGCCTCCCCTCTTATGACCGCGTCGGCGGCCTCGTTGCCGAAGCCTCGATCAGCGAACACCGTTCGCACCCGCATCCCGATGGCCTTGGCTTGCTGGAGCAGCGGACGCAGAGTGTCAGTGTCGTAGGGGTTGCCGAGGTGAACCTGGTGGGCCACCACGAAACCTTCGGGGAGGTTGTCCCGCTTCCCGTGGAATTTCGGCGCGGTCCTGCCGTCAGTGGCGTAGCGCGGGACACCACAGGTTGACGGCCGGTTCGTNGGCAGACCCGCGTGAGCTGGTAGAGGTCGATGACGCGAATTGCTGCGCCGCGTCGGAAAACCGAGGCCCTGAGAGCCACCAGGAGACGCGCGGCGAGGTGCCGCGCGTCCAAGGACCCCTGGCTCGGGCCAGGTCAGGCCACAGTGGCGGTCGCGGTCGGAGGCAGCGTCGACTCCAGGGCGTGGCGGAGTAGCTGCAGGTCGCGGTAGCCGTTGACGCGCCGAAACTGCTTCTCGGCCTCGAGCACGCCGGCCGCGGTCCAGCGCAGAACCATCTCGCCGTTGCGCCAGCGCTTGACGTTCCCCGTCACGGTCCTCGCCACCGAGATCATGGACTCGATCGGGTTGGTCGACTTGAAGGTCCGCAGCAGGCTGGGGCTGAGTCCAAGTCGGGTTATCGTCAGCGTCTCCTCGAGTCCCTCCTTCAAGCTGGCCGCGGCGCCCGGGTGGTCGGCTTGGAGTTGCCTGGCGAGCGCGCGCAGCTCCTGCTCGGCCTGCTCGGCATCGGTCCGCTGCCAGGCCTTGTCCAGCTTGCGGCCGATGAAAGTGCGCTGGTCCTGGGGCAGGTGATCAAGGACGTTGCGTCTCTTATGTGCCCGGCAGCGGGCGATCAGGACGCGCTCGCCGAAGGTGGCCTTGAGGGCCGAGCGAATTGCCTTGCCACCATCGATCACGGCCAGGATCGGACGCTCGGGATCGAGGCCGCGCTCGACCAAGTTGTTGAGCAGGGACTGGCAGACCGCCTTATTCTCAGGGCTGCCCTCCCAGAGCCCGAGCGGCTGCTTGTGGCCATCGGCGTCGACGCCCAGGGCGACCACGATCGTGTGCTCGGCGGTTTCGATCCCGTCGATAAAGAGGGCCAGCAGATCCAGCTCGCTGAGATCGCGCCCGAAGAGGTCGGCGAGCTTGCGCTTGGTCCCGGCCACGAAGCGGCGCGAGATGGCCGAGCGCGAGGTCGCCTTCGGCTCCAGCTTCCCGACCGGCTCCAGCCCGGCTCGGTAGCGGCGGGTGGAGAGCCCGGCCAGCATCCGATCCAGAGCAGCCTGGGTGAGGAGGTCGCGGCTGGCGAACAGTCGGTAGCTCGCCAGCTCCACCTCCTCGCCGGCCTTGCTGCGGGCTCGTGGCTTCTGGACCTCGACTCGACGTCCACCCAGGGTCAGTTGGCGCCGCTCCTGACCATGCCGGTAAGCCTGCCGCTGGGGGCTGTGCTTGCCGCGCGCGCCCACCAGCTGGGTGAGCTCCTCCTCGAAGATCTCGCCGACCACCGCCAGCCCGACGCCGACGGAGAGCGCCAGCAGCCCCTCTCTGGCTGTCTCGGCCAGCTCGGCGAGCGCGATCGTGACTCGCTCTGGAAGCGGGATGGCGGTCTCTTCCTCGGTCGGGCGAACGACCCTGGGGCGCGGTATGGTTGGCATCGGGCGGTTCCTCCTTGCTTGATCGCTCCCTACCTACCACACGGCAGGCTGGGGTGGAGGACCGCTCCTCAATTTCTACGAACTACGGGACAACCTCACCTTCGGGGGTGTCCCCGACAGCGACCTTGTAGCCGAACTCATTGGGCCTCTGAGGTTTGCCCCTGCGAATCGGCCGGGCGTCGAAGTCACACAATGAAACCACCCGGTCCGCGATCGAGGTCTCGCCCTGGAGCCGGCGCGTCGTCTGCATCACCACCCGCTCCGCCCGTTCAATCTCTTGGGCCAACCGCTTCACCGCGGCTTTGCCCTTGGCTCCGGTCCGGGGCGCTTTTCGCTGCGAGTTGGTCAGCACCTTGCGCGCCTGCCACAGGGTCTTGAGGGCCAGGTCGCGGAGCTGGCCGGTGTGCTTGAGCACGCTCTCCGTGGAACCCGGCCGGCCCAGCCCCAGCGACATCTTCCGCGCCACCTTGGCGGCGCTCCGCCTCCGGTTCTGGAACCGAGTCCGCAGCGCCATCCCGGCCGATTTGACAGCCTTTACCGCTCGCCCGATCCGGCTGATCGCGTGCGCGCACAACCCCGAGTCAGTCGGCTATCGCACGTCAGCTTCCATCACCGTGCAATCCACTCGCAGGCGCCGACTCCGCAACACCTTTTTCTCAACTGCCGCTTTCAGAGTCTCTCGGTTGAGCTCCTCCACGATCTCGGCGCCAAAGCGCCGCGTCAGCTTCAGCAGCGTGGTCGAGTGCGGCGCCGCGTCGGTCAGCCCGAGGCGGCAAAATCGCCGCCGGGAGATCGAGTCCGCCACCTCCTTGACCAACGTCTCGTAGCCCAGCCCGTGGCGGTGCTTGAGGTACATCAGTCGCAGGTAGGTCTCGATCGGGATCGTCGGCCGTCCAATTGCGCAGGCGAAGCGGGCAATGAACGGCGCCAGGAAGCGATCATCATCGAGTAGGGCATCGACCGCTGCCAATTCCGCCGAGAGCATCTTCGCCTCGGCCGGCATCAGAGCATCGAATAGGTCCACCTGACTATCCCGTAGTCGAAGCATTTCGAGACCTCTGCTAGATCGTAAGCTGGAGCGTGGAGGGAGTTGGTGGGCACCCTAATTGTCGCCGAAGCCAGGGCCTTGCGGACTCGAGTTTTTCAGGGGGAAGTAGTTAGCGTCAGTCAGCGCCTTCTCATCCTCGAGGATGAGGCCAAATATCGTGATTAGGACCGACGACAAGCGCAAATCAGCGCAATACGCTCTGCATCGAGAGGAAATCTTTCCAAAGAAAAGAGGAGGACTTCAAGATGCCAATTAACACGTCGTCTGCCACCCGAGCATTGCTTGTTTGCGGTGCGGTCTCCGGGCCGCTGTTTATTCTGGCGATTCTGATCCAGGCTGCCATCAACCCGGGCTTCGATCTACGGACCGACCTGATCAGTCTGCTCTCGATTGGCCAGTACGGCTACCTCCAGATCGGTAACTTCGCGCTTTGCGGAGTGCTGAACATCCTGCTCGCCGTGGGCGTGTGGCGGTTGCTTCATGGAGGTCCGGCGGGGACCTTCGCGCCGATCTTCATCGCCCTCCACGGGATCCTGCTGGTCGTTGTCGCCGTGTTCGTCACCGATCCCTCGAATGGCTTCCCCCCTGGGTCGGTCACCCCATCGGCTCCTACTGTCCACGGCATGATCCACGCTGGCGGAGCGCTCTGGGTTTTCGTGACCGGCGCCGTTGCCTTGGTCATCTTCGTCCGGTACTTCCGGGCTCGCCATGAGAGCTGGTGGGCTGTCTACTGCGGAGTGAGCACCGTGTTGATGCTCGTGATCTTTTTCTCATCCTTCGTCGCCAAAAATGTCGCTCCGATCTTGGACATCTCTCTGACCATCGGATGGATGGGCATTTCAGTCGTCGCCGTGAAGCTGCTCGCCGCGCATGGCGTTGGCCGGGTCGTCAAGCGGGCGGCCGCTAGCATTGCCTAGTAGGGAAGCTTCAGAAACAGCCCCCGCACGCTATGGTGCGGGGGCTGGCTGGCTTTCCTTAATTCTCTCGCAAAGTTGCGAGAAGGTGCGCGTTACAAATCTGTCACAGTTTGGCGAGGATGGGTGCCATTCGCTCGAGCAGAGCCAACGGCGATGCACAGCCCGCGCTGGGGTCCCCGAGCGTTCGGGAGAGCGACGAAGGTTCCCCGGGGCATGGTCGCCTCGTCAATCGAGACCGGCCTCAAGGGCAGCGGCCCGGAAGCTGCCGAACCGGCGTCTGATCGTCCTTTCCGATGGACTCTTCCCTGCCGCAGCCCAGGATGCAGCAGTGGGGATCGCGCCACGCTCTGCCAGGAATTGGCGCACGGCCTCCAGCGCTCGGTCATCGGACACGTCGTCGCCTCGATCGAGCCCGATGGGCCGTCCGCCGAATACGGAGGTGTTCGAGTTGTGTATGGCTGGGTCCACCAAATTCTGAATACAACTCTGACAGCCAGACACTCATGATATCGACATTCATACGCCCGTATGACACTCATTTGAGTGCGTCCGGGTAAGCCGTGATCGACCAGCGGGAGAATGACCCGCCCGAGGAGGGGCCAAGCCACCTCGGTAGCAAGCGGCCGCCGCCAGGGGAAACCCGACCGGCGAAGCGCCGCGATGAAGTCTCGAAAGGAGGCGAGCAAGTCCGCAGTCCGCAACATCAAGTGAAGCCTGCCGCGTCGTCACTGTCAGCCGGGCAACCGGAACAAGGAGGAGCCGAGCCCCGTCAAATTGGGCGAAGGCCATGGAAGGCGCCGAAGAACTTGGAAGTGCAGCGCCAAGGAACCTCCCGGCGTAGAGGGCGCGGAATGTGGACAAGGTTGATCAGGGAACCGGAGAGACCCTCCCGGGCCCGGTGGTGGACGAGCCGCCGCCGGAGCAGGAGGCCGTATAAGCCGCAAGGCGAAGTCGGTCCTCTGCCCGGAGGGAGTCGGAGGGGGTCGTAGTACCGCTGATGGCCGTGCATGACAACGCGGTCGGAGGGAAGGACCCCTGCTTCGTGCGTGCGTTCGGCGCAGGTAAGCGTGGGTGAATGCCAGTGATGGCTAACCACATCAGGAACAAGACGCGAGAACTGCAACGGACGCTCTATGTGGCCGCCAAGCGATCGGCGAGGCGGCGGTTCCATGCGCTCTACGACAAGGTGTGCCGAGAGGACATTCTGGCGAGGGCGTGGGCGGAGGTGAAGGCCAACAAGGGTGCCGCCGGAGTGGACGGCCAGACCCTCGCCGACATCGAAACCCGCGGTGTAGACAGCTTCCTGAGGGAGCTGCGGGCCGAGCTTCTGGCTCGGTGCTACCGGCCACAAGCGGTGCGACGCGTCTACATCCCGAAACCTGGTCGGCCCGCCGAGAGGCGGCCGCTGGGGATACCGGGGGTGCGGGACAGGGTCGTGCAGCAGGCCACCAAGCTGGTTCTGGAGCCGATCTTCGAAGCGGACTTCCGGGACTGCTCCTATGGGTTTCGGCCTCGGCGCTCGGCGCAACTCGCGCTAGAGAGAGTCCGGGTAACGGCCAACCAGGGAGCACAGTGGGTGGTCGACGCGGATGTCCAGTCTTTCTTCGATGAGATTGACCACGATGTCCTGCTCAAGTTGGTCGCGCGCCGGGTCAGTGATCGTCAGGTCCTCAAGCTCATCAAGGGCTGGCTGCGAGCGGGCGTGATGGAGGAAGGGGAACTGCGCCGGGCCATCTCAGGCACGCCTCAAGGCGGCGTGATCTCTCCGCTCTTGGCCAACATCGTCCTGCACGAGCTCGACCGCGTGTGGGAGCAGCGATGTGGGCACCTGGGGGTGCTGGTGCGGTATGCGGACGACTTCGTCGTCCTCTGCCGGAGTGAGGCGGCGGCCAAGGAGAGCCTGCGGCGATTGGGGATCGTGATGGAGCACCTGCACCTGCAGATGCACCCGGCAAAGACCCGGATCGTCGATCTCCACCGAGGCCAGGCCGGCTTCGACTTTCTGGGCTTCCATCATCGGATGAAGGAATCCTGGCGCTGGCAGGGTCACTGGTATCTACAGAAGTGGCCCAGCCCTCGGGCTATGAA
>JRHI01000326.1_pt1 | contig 54367 bp, 53 predicted proteins | sample 215371 | NCBI WGS metagenome assembly JRHI01 (sample SAMN02929681, study PRJNA255918) | sediment metagenome | biome: cave system; feature: Ice Cave; material: Sediment; isolation source: sediment from deep within a dark volcanic ice cave with no known source of... ...
CTTCTATACTGCCATTGTACGACGCCCGCTCATTCCTCTAGTTTATTGATTATACACAACGTAACTACGCCCGTACAGACTGGCCATTCTCCAGTTTTTCAAGTCTATGCTGGAAAATGTCGCCCATGTTCGAGGCATTCTCCCAGTGTACCTCCCCGTCACCACAGAAAACTGTGAATTTGTTGACCAAGAACCGTTGGTGGCGTCACCCCTTTTCGTGTGATGGGTGTGCTCGGAGTTATTCGTATCTTCGCGGTATCATGTGCGCCACCTTTCCTTGACAGTGCCAATCCGCAGCGTTAACGTCGAAAAGAGACAATTCAACTACGTTTAAACAGCACTAAGCACGCGGCGCGCGTAATGGCACGGGAGAATGTTTTGTCTAACCCAATTATCACGCTGACCACCGACTACGGAACCAACGATCACCTCGTGGGCACGCTGAAAGGCGTAATCCTCAAAATCAATCCCGACGTGACCATCGTCGACATCACCCACCATGTCGCCCCGTACGATTTGCTGGATGGCGCGCTGGCGATTGGATTAGCGTACCGCTACTTCCCTTCCAAGACTGTGCACCTGGTCGTTGTAGATCCCGGAGTGGGTACGGAGCGCAGGCCCCTTCTGGTGAGCGGTGACCAGCATTTTTTTGTGGGCCCGGATAACGGCGTGCTTTCCATGGTGTACGAACACGAACAGAGGCTCGCGGTTCGACATGTCACCGCCGAACACTATTTTATGCAGCCGTTAAGCAAGACCTTTCATGGCCGGGATATCTTCGCACCGGTAGCCGCCTGGCTCACCAAGGCATGGCAAAGCCAAAGTTTTGGAGAAGAGATTCAGGATTACGTTCGCTTCAGCCTGCCAAAACCCAAAACTACGGACGGCATTCTGAAAGGTGTTGTGCTTCGGGTCGATGTATTTGGAAACCTGATCACCAACCTGACTATCACGGATTTGCCCGAAGCTATGCTTAAAAACGGTTCCTTGAAGATGCAAGTAGGCCAGAAAAACGTGCAACATTTTTCGGAAACGTTTGCAAAAGGCCAGGCGGGGCAACCCATTGCGATCCTGGGCTCAAGCGGATTCATTGAAATTGCGGTCAATCGAGGAAATGCCGCACGCGTTCTGGGCGTGACGCGTGGCGCCGAAGTCACTGTTGACCCCGCATAGCCTTCCAACGAAACAATCACAAATATTTACGAACTTTCTTAGGCTTCCACGCACCGTTTGAAATCCACCGGTTCTGTATGGAGCGCAGTCGAGAGCCAGGCCAATCACAGCCGTCCCGACTAAAAGCTCGAGTGGACAATTGCTAACGGGTCAAATCAAGTGTGAGGAGGTGCTGACGAGTGCGCGGATCGAGCCAATCGCGCCATGCGTCCCCAAGAAGATTAAATGCAAGTACGGCGAGAATCACCGCCAGCGCAGGGAAAATCACAAGATGCGGAGCGTCAAACAGATGTGTGCGTCCATCATTGAGCATAGCGCCCCAACTGGGCACCGGTGACAGAACACCTACACCGAGAAAGCTCAAAGTGGATTCGGCAAGAATTACGCCGGCCATCCCAATCGTCGCTTGAACAAGAACCGGCGGCACAATATTCGGAAGTAAGTGATGCAACAAGATGCGTGAATGCGATGCACCGAGCGAGCGCGCCGCCAGAATAAACTCCATTTCTTTTACTTTCAGAGTTTGCGCTCGTGCCAATCGTGCATAACCGGCCCACCCCGTCACAATAAGCGCGACAATTACCTTGCTGAGGCCTGGCCCTAGAAAAGCTGCGAAAGCGATAGCCAGAAGAATCCCGGGAAAAGAGAGGAACGCATTGATCAGGACGACGCTGATGATTCGATCGAAGAGGCCGCCAAAATATCCTGAGAGGAGTCCTAGCGCGAGACCCGTAAGGCCGCAACCGAGGACCACCGACGTGCCTACAATCATCGATACTCGCGCACCAAAAAGAATCCGCGATAAAATATCGCGCCCAAGCTCATCGGTACCCAACCAGTGCGCCCGCGTCGGCGGCTCCAGACGTGCGGGAAGATTTTGTGCGGCCGGGTCGTAAGGTGCAAGTTGCGCGGCGAAAAGGGCAACGAGAACGAGCAACAGCGTGACCCCCAAGCCCCACCGGCCAAGGCCGCTTTGACGCATAAATTGCGAGAATTGAGTACGGGATTTCATTGCAAGCGGATCCGCGGATCAATGAAACTGTAAACGAAATCGGTGAGGAAGTTGACGAGCACGTAGGAGACGGCGATAGTTAAAATACAACCCTGAAGAAGCGGATAGTCGCGCGAGGAAATGGCCTGCACGGTGAGCCTGCCGACACCGGGCCAGGAAAAAATACTTTCGGTAACGATTGTGCCGGCAAGCAACGTGCCAAATTGCAATCCTAAAATAGTGACGATAGGGATTAGAGCGTTACGAAACGCGTGGCGAAAAAGGACGGTACGAATCGGCAGTCCTTTAGCTCTCGCAGTGCGAACATAATCGCTGGAGAGTTCTTCGATCATCGAACTGCGCACCATACGAGTCAAAATCGCGGCTAGCGCGGCCCCCAGCGTGATGGATGGGAGTACGAAATTCAAAGCACTATCCCGGCCTGAGACAGGAAGCCAACCCAGTTTAATTGAAAAGATTAGAATGAGCACCGGGCCAAGAGCAAAATTCGGAATTGCCAAACCAAATAATGTGAAGAAGCCTAGGGCGCGGTCGGCAGAGTGTCCGCGGCGATGGGCGGCAAACACTCCCGCCGGAATGCCAATGGCAGCGCAAACCAAGAGTGCAGCGGCAGCGAGCTGCAGCGTCGCAGGATAACGCTCGAAAATGATCCGGCGGACCGGCGCTTGAAACTTAAACGATGTTCCCCAATCCCCACGCGCTAGACTTTTCAGATAACGCGCATACTGTGTCCCCAGGGGCAGGTCAAGACTGAGAGCGTGCCGTAATTGTGTGACGTCTTCCGCGCGAGCGCTTTCGCCCAGCATCTGTTGCACCGGATCGCCGGGAACAATATGAATCAAAAGAAAAACCATCGTAAGAATCAGCCAAAGCGCGGGCAGCGTGAACAGAAGACGCAGAACGATGTGGCGCACCATGCTGGGCAAAATCTCCGCTGATCTTAGTTTTCTTTTTCTGAATCTTGCTTCTTCTCAAATACCGGGGCGGACGCCGCTTGCCGCTGCTGTTCGCTCGCGGGCGATTGCTCTGGCGGGCGCAACGGTTGAATTTTTACGCGAGCAATCCGGCGCCGATCCATTTCAATCACTGTAAACCGATTTCCGTCGTGCTCGAAACTCTCCCCGCCGCGCGGTATAAAACCAAGACGACTTAACACAAACCCCCCAACAGTTGCGTAACCGGGATCCTCCGGCAATGTAGTATTGTATTCCGCTTCCAGGTCGCGCACGTTGAGCGATGCGTCAAACACCATAGCCCCATCAGCCAGCGTTAATGGGCGTTCGATAACGTCAAACTCATCGTGTATTTCGCCGACCATTTGCTCGAGGATATCTTCCAACGTAACCAATCCAAGGATACTGCCGAATTCATCTACCACCATGGCCAGGCCAGAACGCCGCGCGCGCAACTCCAGCAGCAACTCGCTGGCCGGCTTGGTTTCTGGAACAATCAATAGCTCCCGCAGAAGCCGTCGAAGATCAAACTCCGGCGGTGGAGCGTCCTCGACAAGGCTGCGCTCGCGGTCAAGCAACACCCAAAGCATATCTTTGACGTGCACGAATCCAAGGACGTGATCTTCGGTGCCTTGAAAGACCGGGATGCGCGAGCGTTGCGTTGTAGCGAAAGTGCGCATGACGTCATCAAGTGTTGCGTTAGCGGGAAGCGAATGGATATCTGGGCGCGGCACCATGATCTCTCGTACCTGAACATGAGCAAGCTCGATGGCACTTAGAATAAACCGCTCTTCTCCCGGGGCAAGAACTCCACGCTCGCGCGCCTGCTGAATTTGTATTTGTAGCTCTTCAGCGGAGTGCGCTTGCGTGTGGCTGTGCGGCGGCACCACACCCAGGGCGCGAACAATGCGACGAGAAATACCGTCAAGCAAATCAATCGCCGGACGAAATGCATTGAGGAACCATCGAAAGGGCCGGGCAATCAGTAAAGCGATTCGTTCCGCGCGTGCGAGGCTCAGGGTCTTGGGAACCAATTCCCCAAAAACAACATGCAGGACACTTAGTAGAAGGAATGCGACCGAAAGGGCTCCGGCGTGGATGATCAGCGAGGCCATGTGCGTATTGGTCCCAGGTCCCCATAGCTGCTGAAACGAACCCGCAAGGGTAGCCTCTCCGAGTGCGCCCAGGGCCAAGCTGCAAACCGTAATTCCGAGTTGTACTCCGGAGACTACGCGATGAAGATCGCCGAGAAGGTCCTGCACTATGCGCGCCCGCTCGTCGCCCCGCTGGACCAGTTGACGCACACGCGAAAGGCGCACGGCGACGAGAGAGAATTCAACCGCGGCAAAAAAGCCGTTCATCACCACGAGTGCAAAGACGGCAAGGAGACGCACGGCAATCATAAGAGGAAGGACTTTCGCCTCAACCAGTGATTCTAGCAGGATGAAGTGAGGCCATCGGACAGATTTTTTGGAGAGTGTTCAGTGCAGTGCCCGGTTCGAAAAAGAACTGCAGACGCACACGTATTGGGGTTGCGGCGAAATGGTGACGTGAGCTAGACTCCGCCGACACGTTTGATAAGCGGTAGGAAGCGGTGTTGAGGTCCTTAGGACAATTTCTCCAAGCCGCTCGAACGGCGGTGATCGCTTCCACTGCGAAAGCCATTGTTTGCTTTCTGCGGCGTGCATTAGAATGCTGGCTGGACATTCGAGCTGTTTGAATCAGGAATCCGCTGCTAATTGCCATTCAACCCGAGGAGGCATACGTGAATACGACGGCTGGCAAGAAAATTGAGCCGGCGAAGAAGCTCGATTTCGAGCGATGTCTCACGCGTCTTGAAGAAATCGTCCGGCGGCTTGAAGGCCCCAATCTCTCGCTCGACGACGCGATGAAGCTTTTTGAAGAAGGCGTCGAGCTTTCTCGCGAATGCCAGAAGCAACTCGAGCAAGCCGAAGGACAAGTCGAGATATTGTTGAAAAAGGCCGACGGTAAGCTGCATTCCGAACCGTTCGAACCCGAAACAGAAGAAGAATCGTGATCGCGCTTCTCCTGCCGGGATGGGGGCGTTTCGCATTCCGGGCGGGCGCGCCATCCATCCCATGAATCTCCCGGCATTTTTTGAAGAGGATCGGGCCGCGGTTGAGAAAGGCCTCGACCGTTTACTGCCGGCCGAAGGCGCGTTTCCGCTGGTTATACATCGCGCGATGCGGTATAGCGTGTTTGCTGGCGGCAAACGCATTCGCCCTATTCTGTGCATCGAGACCGCGCGAATTTTTGAGAGCGACATCACGCCTGCTCTCCATCCGGCTTGCGCGATGGAGTTCATACACTCATATTCCCTGATTCATGATGATCTGCCGGCGCTCGATAACGATGACCTGCGGCGCGGAAAACCCACGTCTCACAAGAAATTTGGAGAAGCGACGGCCATTCTTACAGGTGACGCGCTCCTTACTTTGGCGTTCCAGACGCTGAGTGCCACACCCGTCGCCCCTGAGCGTTCCATAGCTATCGTTCGGGAGGTAGCAAGTGCTGCCGGTACGGTCAATGGTATGGTTGGAGGCCAGGTAGCTGACCTCGAGGCGGAAGGAAAAGACGTCCATCCTGAAACGCTCGAATACATTCACCGCTCTAAGACTGCAGCTCTCATTCGCGCATCGGTAGTCAGCGGCGCTATTTGCGCGGGCGCCAGCCACGCGGAAGTGGAGGGCCTCCACCGGTTCGGTGAGCTGATCGGGTGGGCGTTTCAGGTCATCGACGATATTCTTGATGTGGAAGAATCTTCCGCGACGCTCGGTAAGACCGCCGGAAAAGATCAGGTTCAACGGAAAGCTACTTATCCTTCGGTGTATGGACTCGAAAAATCTCACCAAATCGCAAGTGATCTGGCGCGTCAGGCAATCGAAGAAATCTCCATTTTTTCCAGTCGCGCGGCAAGGCTGCGCGAGTTGGCAGAGTATCTGCTCCTGCGGCGCGCCTAGCGTGAAGCCCCGAAAACAAAACAACAAAAAGCGACTTGATTTTCTGCTATGCGAGCGTGGCTTGGTTGAATCCCGCCACAAAGCGCAAGCCGTAATTCTTGCCGGCGAGGTCCTCGTCGCTAGTCAGAAAATTACCAAGGCCGGTCAGTTGGTGTCCCCGGATGCGGTGATTCAAATCATCGGCAATCGATCGCGTTACGTCAGCCGCGGCGGCCTGAAGCTCGAAGGAGCGCTTGAGGATTTTCAACTGAGCGCCATGGGACGGGTCTGTATTGATGTTGGCGCGTCTACCGGGGGTTTTACCGACTGCCTCCTGCAAAATGGTGCAGCTCGCGTGTACGCACTCGACGTCACGACCAGCCAGCTTGATTGGAAGCTTCAGAGCGATCCTCGCGTGATTCTCATTGAGAAAAACGCACGCGAGATAAAAAGTCACGATATCCCGGAGCCTGTTGAATTCGTCACAATCGACGTCTCGTTCATCTCGTTAGAAAAAATCTTTCCGGCGATAATCGCAGTCGCCGGCGATCGTGCCGAGTTTCTGATTCTTGTTAAGCCCCAATTTGAATTAGAACGCCACGAAATTGGTAAAGGCGGAATTGTGCGCAACCCGCGACTCCACGAAAAGGCAATTGAGCGAGTGAAAAGCGCGGCTCTTACTGCGGGCCTCGCCGTTCTCCATGTTCAGCCCAGCCGAATAATCGGCGCCCAAGGCAATCAGGAGTTTTTTTTCCATGCCCGGCGAAAGACCTAGTAAAATGCGGCAAATGTGCCTGTGCGCTCACTTGTGAGCAGACGATTATGATTAAAAAAGTTGGCATAATTTCCCGTCCGCGCCGCGAGGACGTGGCCGCGGTCGTGCCCCGCCTGATTGCATGGCTCCGGGAGCAGAAGCTCGACGTTTTTTTCGATGAACAAACGGGAGAATTTATCCCTGCCCCGGGCCGCCAGCGAACCAGGCTGCAGCTTGCCGCGGAAGTCGATTTCCTCATCGTGCTCGGGGGCGACGGCACGCTGCTCTCGGCCGCCCGCGCTGCAGCCGAGCGGCATATCCCTATTCTCGCCGTGAATCTGGGGGGCCTCGGCTTCCTCACCAGCGTCACTCTTGACGAGCTTTACCCTCTGCTCGATCAAGCTCTGGCTGGCCAGCATCAGGTGAGTGAGCGCGCAATGTTGCAGGCAGAAATTTTTCGTGACGGTACCCGCATTGAAGGTCATCGCGCCTTCAATGACGCTGTGCTGAACAAGGGCGCCTTACCCCGCATGATTGACCTCGACCTCCACATCGACGGCGATTTCGTCTCTAAATACAAAGCCGATGGCCTGATTGTTTCCACGCCCACAGGCTCGACAGCCTATTCGCTTTCCGCCAACGGGCCGATTATCCATCCAGTTGTAGCCGCGTTCGTGATAACCCCTATTTGCCCGCATACTCTCAGTGACCGTCCGCTCGTCGTCCCGGACACATCTAAAATCGAAATCGGATGCCTCGGTGAGACGCATGGGGCTCTCACTCTCGACGGTCAAATCGGAACCGACCTGCGGCCTGGAGATCGAGTCCACATTACCAAAGCGGCCGAAAGGATTTTTCTCGTGCGCGCGCCTAATAAAACATACTACGAAGTTCTCCGTAACAAACTTGGCTGGGGCGAGCGCTGAAGGATTACTCCGCCGTTTCGGGCATTCGTCCGGGCGATTTCGGGAAAATTGCACAATTGGGCGTGACCGCTTCCGTGCAGCTATCACGCAATTGAACAATTGCGGGCGAAAAAGTAGTTATGAAGCGAATTCCAATCAGCGCGAACTCTCGCCGCGGACTAAGTCGTCACGCGATTCACGCCGGCGAACTAGGCGGAAGCGATTTCCTTCGACAAGAACCTCGGCCGCCCGAGGCCGGGCATTGTAATTGGAGGCCTGCACGAATCCATAGGCGCCCGCGCTCCAAATCGCCAGCAAATCCCCTGGCAGGACGCTTTCGAGCGGCCAGTCGTGGATCAAGCAGTCCCCCGTTTCGCAAACGGGTCCCACCACGTCCACCTTCTTGACGCTTGCCGAGTCTGCTTCTCTCACCACTTTCGTAATCGGATGAATCGCCCCATAAAGCGCGGGACGAATCAAATCGTTCATGGCCGCATCTACGATTACGAATGTCTTCCCGCGATTTTCCTTCGTGTAGAGCACGCGCGTAAGCAACACACCGGCAGGCCCCACAATCGTCCGACCGGGTTCGAGCAGCAAATGGCATCCCACTTTTTTCACCACTGTCGCCAGAGCGCGTGCGTAGGAAGCTCGCTCAGGCGCCTCCTCGCGCGTGTAGCGGATGCCCAGCCCACCACCGAAATCGAGATACTCCAGGAAGATGCCCTCGCGTTGCAATTCACGCAGGAATCCAGCTACACGCGAAAGCGCGCGGCGGAATGGCCCAAGGTGCATAATTTGCGATCCGATATGAGCGCTAATTCCCCGCCACACAATCGACCGAGTGTTGCGCTGCGCAAGGTACAGCCGCCGTGCTGCAGGCCAGTCGAGCCCAAACTTATGTTGATGATACCCCGTCGATATGTGCGGGTGTCCTCCGGCCTGCACATCCGGATTCACGCGAACAGCGACCGAAGGCGCGCGTCCGCCTGATTTGACATGGCGTGCCGCCTCGCTTGCCAGCACTTCAAATTCCGCTTCAGACTCCACGTTGAATAACAGAATTCCCTGCCCTGCAACATTCCCGCTGCGGCCCCCGGGAAACTGCAAGGCTTCGCGAATCTCTTCACGTGTTTTTCCCACGCCCGAAAAAACAATCCGCCGGCCCTGTACTCCGATACGTCTCAAGCGGTCCAATTCACCGCCTGACACAACATCGAAGCCGCTGCCCAGCCGTGCCAATACCCGCAAGATGCCCAGGTTGGAGTTGGCCTTCACCGCGTAGCAAAGCGTATGTGGAGTTCGTCTTAGGGCTCCGTCGAGCTCGCGATACGAAGTTTCAATCGCAGCGCGGCTGTAGACATAGGTCGGCGTGCCAGCCATTTTCGCGACCCTCTCCAGCGCAACTCGTTCGCAAATAAGCTGCGTGCCACCTTTCGGCAAGGAGTTTTGGCGTAACCGCACAAAAAAAGGCGTGTAGTTAGCGGGGTCCGTGAATTCCTGCGTGCGATTCGTTTTTTTGCGGATTGCGCTCACTTGACTTTCATGATGACGAGCGTGCGGTCATCCGCCAGCGGAGCGCTCTGTGAAAACCAATCGACCTCGTGCAGCAGGAAATCGGCAAGCTCCGACGCCGAGTACGACGCATGCTCCGCAATTGCCTTGCAGAGCCGCTGGCTACCGAAAAATTGCCCATCTGGGGCCATCGCCTCCGTCATACCGTCGGAGTAGAGCACCAGAATGTCCCCGCGACGCAGCTTCACGCTCCACTCGTCGTAACGTACGTCTTCGAAAATCCCCAATGGGAATCCGGTCAAGTTTACACGCTGGCATCGGCCATCCTTCCACAAGAGCGGTTGGGATTGACCGGCATTGGCAATCCGCAGCTTGCGGCGGCCCTTCTGCCAGGTCGCCACACAAAGCGTCATGAATCGCCCTTCGATGCGCCGTTCGCAGACCAGTTGATTCATCTGGCGCAACATTTCCGAAGGTTGAAGCTTGTGCGGCGCGAGGCTGCGCAAAATTCCGATTCCTACGGCGCCATAAAGCGCTGCTGCCGTTCCCTTGCCAGACACATCGCCAAGCGCTACTCCAAGCTGCTGCGGTCCATACCGCAAAAAATCGTAGAGGTCGCCGCACACTTCTCGCGCCGAGAGAATGCGCGCCGCTACATCCAGGCCGTAATCTTCCGTGGGAACTGGCCGCTGTAGCGCGCCTTGGATTCGCTTCGCAGCCTGCAAATCCCGGTCCATTCGAGCTTCATCACTCGCAACCTGCTCATACAATCGGGCATTTTCCACTGACACTGCGAGGTTCGCGGCGAGAATGGACAGTGTCTGCACATGCGAATCCGTAAAATAATTGAGCTGCGGGCTTTCCAGATCGAGTACGCCGATTACCCGCCCTTTATGCAGCATGGGAATCGCCAGCTCCGAGCGCGTTTCGGCATTTATCGAAAGATAGCGCGAATCCGCCGATACGTCGGGTACCAGCACGGGCTGGCGCAAGGTGGCTGCGGCACCAACGATTCCCTCTGTAGCCTTCATGTCCAGCTTGCCTTGGACCCTCTGCCCGTATTTGACGTCCACACGGTGACGAAACATCTGCTGCTTGTCGTCATAGAGCATAATGCTCAAAATCTGATAATCAATCACGCGCTTTACAAGCTCCGCCGCCCTCCGCAGCAGTTCTTCGACATCGAGAATCGAGCTGATTTCGCGGCTTATTTCATTCAACACCAGCAGCGTGTCAGCGTGGGATTTCGCACGCTCAAAAAGCCGCGCGTTCTCAATCGCGATGGCCAGTCGCGTCGCCAGCAAAGTCAGGATGTTCTGCTGATCCCTCGTGAAATAGTCTAAATGGCGGCTCTGAATGTCCAGCACGCCGATGCATTTCCCTTGCAACGCCAGTGGTACCGCAAGTTCCGAGCGCACTGAATCAATCGCGTTAATGTAGCGCGGGTCCTGACTCACATCGCTGACGCGCACCGCATGGCCGCTGGCCGCTGCGCTGCCAGTAATTCCCTGCCCCAAAGGAATTTGCAGGCTTTCAGCCTGCGGATAGCCAATGGAGAAGCGGTACTTTAGAACTCCCGTTTCGTCGAGCAGCATGACACCAAAAATTTCATAATCGATCAGCCGCTTGACGAGCGCCGCCGTCCTGCTCAGCACTTCGTCGAGATCTAGCGACGCATTGATCTCCTCGCCGATCTCGGCAAGCGTTGCCAGGGTCTCCGCAGGTACTTCGAATGGCGTCTTAGTCCCCACCGGCTCCATATTCAATGTCATCTAGCCGCGAACAATAGCAGCAAAAGAATTTTTAAGTATAACAGGCGCTCAAATGCTCCCGCTAACTTTGGTCCCAGAGTGTGATAGCTGCACAGTCTTCCGGGTCGCTCAACACTCTGGGTCTAAAGACTGGTGATAACAACCGTGAATTGCCATTCGGTGAAGGGGTAATCGTCGACAACACAAGTACTTTTGGCAGATCACTCATGCCCAAGCTGCAGCACGCAAATATCCTTTAAGTTCCGGTAATTCTCCGCATAGTCAAGCCCATAACCCACCACAAACTCGTTAGGAATCGTGAACCCAACATAATCTGCGTGAACTGCTTGGACCCTTCGTTCCGGCTTATCCAGTAACGCCGCGATGCGCAATGTCTTGGGCCTGCGTTGTTGCAGAATCCGCAGCAAGTAGTTCAGCGTAAGCCCGGTGTCAAGGATGTCTTCCACCAGAATCACATTGAGTCCCTCGATGCTTCGGTCCAGATCTTTTGTCAATTTCACTTGACCGGACGTTTGTGTGCCCTTCCCGTAGCTTGAGACCGCAATGAAATCCATCGAGCTCTGCAATTTAATCAATCGAACTAAGTCGGACAGAAATATCACTGCGCCTTTCAGCACCCCGATCAAATGAATTTGCTGGCCGCGGAAGTCGTGCGATATCTGCGCAGCGATCGCGCTAACGCGTCGCTCGATGGCCGTGCGCCGGATAAGAATTTTCAGTCGGTCATGATTTTGTGAGGGCACCCTACGCGATTACCTCCTCCTCCGGCACGTCAGAAGCTAAGACAATTGAGATAGCTGAAATCTCTCTCGGCTATCTCTATCACGCGGCGCCATAGTAGCACTTCCGCATCCCGCCCGCAGTGGCCCCTTGGCGACGAACAGAAGGTATACAAGTGTTTTTGTAAAGATAACAGTCGAAGCGTAACTGGATTCTTAAAGTGAAGCGCGCTTCAGAGCGGAAGAACTTGGTGGTGCGAATAAAGGTTAAGGAGGAAAACTAGGGTGAGAGGAAAGTAATGCAAAATCTCCGAACGCCTGTCGGAGCCGAGCCAGGCGTTCGGAGATCTACTTTAGTGCATCCACCAAGTCATCAACGCCGCTATTTCTTGCTGGCGCGCCGCCGACGCAGCATCCCGCCTACAACTACTAGTCCCGAGCCGAACAGGGCCATAGTCCCCGGCTCAGGAACCGGCGCTGGCCCGCCGGGATCTCCGCCCTTACCCGTAGAGACTCCCCCGCCGCCCGGATTGCCTCCGTTTCGATCATGATCCCGGTCATCATCGCCTTTAGCGTCGTCCTCATGATTCTTGTCGTGATCGCTATCCTTTGCGTCGTCATCATTTTGCTTCGCATCACGGTCGTCATCGTGTTTGTCGCTGGCGCCGACCACGCCCCCACCCCCCGCGCCACCGGAGCCGTTGCTAGAGATTCCCGGCGTGCCGCCGGCGATTACGTGACGTGCGCCAGAGTCGTCATTATTTCCGGATTGACGACTCCGATACGGAGCGATCGCGGACTCAAATACCGTTTGCTGATCGCCAGTCGCGCTTTGCAAAGAACTGTTGCTTTCCCGCACGAGGGCGCCACCCGCTCCTCGAACCTCATCATCGGTTGAGACAGCTGATTTTGCCGTCGCTGCAGACTGCCGATCAAACTCGACATTGCCTGCTTCGAGAGTTTCGACCATACGATGATTTGCTGTGGCGTTAGAATTTTCTGGTTCGTTGGCCGTAACCTCTTCCGTCGTGGAAGGTGCCGCGTGCCGGCGAAGTGTCCCAGCCGTGACGACGGCTCCTAGTACCACCGTAACTATGGCGATTGAAAAAATGATCTGAAACTTGCGCATTGCGGCTCCTCTAATTGGGATGACGGGGATTCGTAATCCGAATCTCCGCAGGGGCTGAGCTACGGCACAGTTACAATCAGCATGTGGAAGACCAATGACGCGAAGAAAAAAATCAATCGCGCATTGCAAACAAGCAATTTAAACGCTGCAACAGTCAGGCGCGGGCGTATCAGCGCAGTATGTTTGCACATGCGGAAGGCAACATCGTTCCTAAAATTTTTGATAAACCGCGAACGGAATTCATACAGTGTTGGCACCGTATCTATGAGGTAACAGCTCGGGTTTTTCTAAGGTACTTTCCGAACTGTCCGTCAAGTAACCAGGATATTCGTTTCAATCAGGAACAAATTCGTTCAAGCGCTCGAAGATAATTCGGATAAATTGTTCGGTGCGAGCTTTTACATCCAGCTCAGAACCGGATAATGGCGCCCAGACTCGCACCAGCGCACCGTCGGTGCGATGCCGCGTGATCGCGTCTCTCGCGAGCCAGAACTTGGCGCGATACTCACTGGCTTCGCTGCGGCCGCGAGACTGGTACCAATAAAATACCAAATCGCGCTCGCGACCTTTCGCCACGACGTACTCGTTTACGCTTGCGTTTCGGCCATTCCCGGTAGGAATCGTGACCTGCCCGGAACGGATGGGTTCCCATCCGGCGCCGGGCAAGCAATTCTTGGGGGAGTGAATTCCCTGCGCGGTTCGCTGGCTTTGGTAATAGCCAATATAGAGTTCGAGTGATTCGCCTGCGCGGTTCACATAGCGGCGATTCAGGTAATCGTCAACTCCCGCAGCGCGAACTAGTCGGGCCTCAAACGGGAATTCGGTTCCACGCCATCCGCCAAGGGCCATCGGAAATTCATGTAATGGCTTGCGCGGGGGTACGCGCTCGGCGGGATTAGCCGAATGGAGCAGCAAGGTTCCGGCGGTCAGCACCGCGATGGCAATCGCAATTCGGGGCCCCTGCAGCATCGCTCTCAGCATCGGGCTTCCCTCCGAGAGTCAACAATTTGGAGGAGCCAACTAGCAAGAAGCATCAAAGCGAGAGCCATTAAAAAGATGAGCCATCCGGAAAATGTATGAAAAAAACCTAAGGCTGATTCTTGTCCGGCGAAATAGCTCACAAGGCCGGTGCCCACCAGACGCAAACCGTTGCAAATTACGGCCACGGGAAGCATCAGAATTGCGAGTACGACGCGTTTCCACAGACGCGCTTCAGAGAGATAACCATAGGCTACCGCCAAAGCCACGATGGACAAAAGTGAACGGATACCGCTGCAGGCTTCAACCACTTCAAGCGTGCAATTGGGGAGAATTAGCAAATTGCCGGCCCGAGTAATGGGAACGTGAAGAAATAAAAGCGCTGCAGTCGCAAAACGTGAAGCAATCAGTTGCAAAGGGAAAGTAAGCTGGTAATACAAAACACCCGGCAAGGGAATCATGAAGATGAGAAATCCCAGTGGGAAGGCGAGGGCTCGCAGCATGCGGCGGCCAGCAAAAAATAAAATCAGCCCAACCAGCAAAACAAGAAACGAAATGCGGCTCACAAAAAGATCCGCGCTGAGCGTGGCGGCAAGGAGCATGCCGACAGCGCCGAGAATTAGGGCCAATCCGACATTGCTTGGGAGGACTGGAACGCGCCGCAGGCGATCGCGCTGATGCCAAATCACATAAGCGGAAACCAAGGGAACAATAAATCCGTGACTGAGGTTCGGATCGTCCCGCCACTGTTTCCAAAGCCCCGCGAAAATTCCACCATAGAGCACAGCCACAAAACCCACCAGAAGCGCGCCAAAGAAAAGCAGATCGCCCTCTAAGTCGACAGGTTTGGGCGGATATGCCTGGGAGTTCATAAAATCGAACCTCGTCTCTCGCCAGCCTGAGACTTGGAACCGGTGGTAACAACTTCCTTGCCCGGAATACCAGAGTCCGCGGAAAGATATTGCGTTTCACTATTGAGGGCAGAATTGCGCTTCAAGGACTTGCCGCGGGTGCCGAGTTTGGCTCCGCGTTCCGCAGCCACTTCGCGGTAAATTTCCTCGAATGCGCGGCTTCGTGATTCCCAACTGTACTTTTCCTGCACGAATGCGAGGGCCGCCTGAGCCATTTCTAGGCACTTTTCGGGATTGCGCAGCAGCCAAAGAACCGCGTCCGAGAACATTTCCGGATTGCGAGCGATCAATAAATGCTTTCCGGGAACGCAATCGATTCCCGCGACTGATTCGGGATAGCAAACGATGGGAATGCCCATCGCCATGGCCTCCAGCAACTTATTTTTGACGCCTGAGCCATGTTGTATGGGGCAAACATAAATGCGAGCGGAGCCGACCGCTTCACGAAGATCAGGAAGATCCGCGGAAAGAGAAATGCCTTCGTGGCGCGCAAGTTGCCTTACCGCCTCTACTGGCCGTGCCCCAATTAAATGAAGAGTAGCCTCCGGAGATTGCGCACGAATCAATGGGAAAACCTGCTCGACAAAATTGACGGCGGCTTCGACATTAGGGGCATAGCCGAGATTGCCGTGGAAAGTAAGCACCCTATTGCTTCTTTTCCCGGGCAATGGGTGGAAGTAATCGGTGTCAATGCCATTAGAAATGACCGCCACTTTACAGCCGGGTACAGTTGCGCGGACGGCTCGAGCATCGGATTCGGAAACGACTACGCAGCGATCGAAACGCGGATAAACAAAACGCTCATAGCGCGGTTCGACGCGAGAAAGGATGCGGTAATAAGATCTTTCCCGTGAAGTGGGGCTGCATTGCGCCATTTGCTCGCAGCGGACTTTCCAGGAATCGTGGAGAGAAAGAATGCGCGGCATTGGTAAATCGTCCGGAATTAATCCGCCCGCGTACCCACCCTCTACGTGCAGCACGTCCCACCGCTTTTCAGCAAGTCCGCGGTGAAGTGCCGCCACGATTTTTCCGCGCGGATAGAGGGGCCTGCCCAGCCCGTAAGTAGCGGCAAACTGAAAAGGTTTGGATAGATGACTTTTTCCTTTCGTCGAAAACGTTGTGACTGAAGCGCAATGCTCGCGACACCAATCGATGTGTTTTTCGTCATCTTCCTGAAGGAGCGAAATCAGATCCACTCGATGACGCCGCCTAAACTCGCGAAGAAGATTCGCGGCATAGAGCCGGAATCCGTCTTTGGCAGGGAGATAAGGAAGCGCTTGGGTAACAAAAAGAAGATTCATGGATTACCCCATTTGCGGGCGGCCGGCTCAACACGGATCTCGGCGGGACCTTCAGCGCGCGCCAGCCAGCGAAAGCCAGGGCGCGTAAACTCCTGGAACCTCTGCGTCATCTCTCCGCGGTCGGAAGTAGAAATGCCGAAGGTGTAGCCTAATATAGCGAACAGGGTGGTCTGCCATGTGAGATTTCCTACGAAGATCCAAATGTTATCAGGCTGCTTGCCACCTAGAACGAGATAGCAAATGGCGATGAAACTAGCCGACACAAGAAACGGACGCCCAATGGCAACTCGCAAGTACGCTTGCGGTCGAAGGCGAAGCAACGGCAAAACATTCCAGGGCAAAAATATAAAAGCGGTCACGAGCATCGGTACAGTGGTTCCCAAAGCAACGCCAATCAAGCCAAACTTGCGGCCCCAGTAAATGGAGAGTGTTAGATTGAGCGCGCCTTCGACAAGGGTCCACCAACCAAGCAGCTGATGGCGCGCGAACGCATACAATGCAACGTTGGAGGGAAGTTGCGCTAGCGTGAAGACGTATCCGACGGTGAGAATCAAAAGGAGATAGTAGCTGGACTCGAAGCGCTGACCGACCCAGAAGTGCAAAAGGGCTCGGCCATTCAGAAAAACCATTGCGCCGATAAACCCACTCAAAAGCGCGGCGGCCCGGGTTCCCTTCAGAAATAAGCTAACTACGGCATCTAATTTCCCGCGGCCCAGCAGTTCACTCATTTTGGGAACGAGAGGTCCGGCCAAACCAGAGATTATCGTGCGAAAATAGTCCATCAGCCGTCCTGCAACGTTGAACGGGGTGATCAAAGCAATCGTCAGGAAGCGCGCAATGACAATCGAGTCGGTATAAAAACGCAAGTAATCGCCCCCGGAATTGAGCAGGACGTAAAAGCTGAAACTGCCCAGTTCCCGCACTCGGAGCCAACTGGCTTGACTCAAACTGAGCGAAACACCGGGATCGGCGCGGCGGACAACAGCGTAGTGCAAGACCAGCGCCAGAACAGATGTCACCAGCGTAACGACAGCAACACCCACGACGCCATGTCCGAACTCGAGGATTATTACAATGAGAAGGGCGCGAACAGCCGTGCTTGCGACGGAGAGTACATTAAAGAGATCAAATCGCTGCACCCCGCATAGGTAAGCGCCGAGCACCCCGGCAGGAAACAGAATGGCAAGGTTAACACCGAGCAAGAGAATAACCCACCGAAACGTAATGGCCGCCGGCCCGATGATTCCAAAGATGCGCGGAACAATGGGCAAACACGCAAACGTGAAGAGGATTACCAAACCACCTGTCAGACAGCTGATCGCCAGCGCAGACGCCATTATTTCATTGAGGTGGCGTCGCGCGTTGGCTCCGGAAAGCCGGGCGACGTAGCGATGGAGGGTGGGACGAATTCCTAGATCGAGAATTCCGGAATAGTCGATTACCGACATGACCAGCACCCAGATGCCGAATTGAAAGTCACCGAGGTGACGAATCAGCAGTGGAGTTAGGGCGAACGAGATAATCCCGCGGGCAATAAAGCCAATCCAGTTGGAGAAAACATTTCGGACCATTTCGCGGTTACCTTCGCGTGCTGCAAAGTTTATATCTGGGGCTCGGCTTTATGACGCACAAACCGGGATATCCAGTTTGGACGCATGCGTTCCAATTCACCAAAATACCGGGCCGTCGACCTGCTAATCGGCGTTCGCTCACGGTGGATGCGCTTCAATCCAAAGACTCCGTCTTTGATTCCGCGGAAGAACGCCGGAAGGCAGCGCATGCGCGTGCTGAAGTAAGCCATCATGATTAACTTGGGAAAAAGAAAGCGGCAGCCTTCCGCGAAAAAATAATCTTTATAAGCAATCCAAATGTAGTTGCGAGTGTAAAAATAATAGGGGCGCTCGCGCGTGCGCGTGGCCTGTGACATCAAGTGTCGAGCGCGAATTTGCGGGGTGTAGAGGATACGAAAACCGCAATCGAGAATCCGCATCGCCAAATCGTGACCTTCACACCCGATGAAAATCGGGTCGTAATATAGACCCGCGTAGTCAAACACTTCGCGGCGATACGCGCAGGCTCCCTCGACAAAAAAATTTGTTTCGAATTCGATCTGGCCAAACTCTTCCCAACTCCGAGGATGACACCATTCGCGCAATCGCAGGTGTCCGGTCCCCGCCTCGCAAAGCTGAAAAGCCAGGACGTGAATATCAGAACGATTCTCGAAAGCCCTGACCACTTTTCGCAGCTCAAAAGGAGAATCGAAATAGATATCATTGTCGAGGGTGATGATGATCTGTCCCTGCGCCGCGCGGATTCCGGCGTTGCGCCCCGCACAGGCACCAAGATTTTCAGGCAGCTCGATAAGGCGAACCTCGGGCGCATTAGCGGAGATAAACTCGCAAATGTCCTCCTGGGAGCCGTTGTCGACCAGAATAATTTCGCGTTCTGCGTATTCCTGGAGCCTCACGGAGTCGAGGACGCGAATGAGAGCCTCACGACGCTTGTAATTAAGAATTACCACGCTAACCATCGGAGAGCCGGTTGGGCTAGGGTTCGTATCCATCGGCGAAGATTCCTGTGGGGTCTTCGTGTTTGATCGAAAGTCTATCTGCAATGATTTTGGTTGACGCTCCAAGCCAAATACGCTCATGAGCAGGTCTCTTTCAGAAACTCGCGATAGTTCCAGAGGATGTCAGAAGCCAAATCGCGCCAGTCAGGCGAATGGTTGCCCTTGGTGGCTTGTACAATGGGAAGCGACCGTGGAATCGTCTCGCCAAGGAGCTTGCGAAGGCGAGCGTCTTGGCCATTTGGTTCCGCGATAGCGGGAAGCGCGAAGAACAACTGGCTTGCGGCGGCGTAAATCCAATAGCGCGGTGAGGCCTGCCAAGCCAAGCGCGCCCAACGATGCCAATATGAGGCGTTCTGTTTCCAACCTGAGCGGCGCAGAAGCGACGCCCATCCGCGGAAGCGAGTATGAAAAGATTGTCTGCTCATCCAGCGATCCATCAATTGCCGCGAGTCTGTGTGGGCATGGAGGCCCGCCAAGCGTGTCAATTCCCATTGCCATAGGGACGCGGCAAAAGTCACAGCGGTGATCCAAACCTTGCGATCGGCCGAGACCAATGGAAAGTTCGGAGAAAGCTTGCAGTGCGTCGCCCAATCAACCAGTTCGGCGAAATCCTGCAAAGAAAATGGCGGGTCAAATTTCGCAGCTCCAGCTTTGGCCAGCGTGCGAAGGCGATCACAACGTTTCTGGTACGTGGGGGCATACAGGCCGCAGAAAAGCAGAAAGGATGTGGCCATATCGAGGGAAAGCTTGACGGTGCTGTAAAGCACTTCGGGCGAGAGCGACTGGTCAGGATCGAGAGCCGCATCCGCTACGGCGAGATGCTCAATCATACGATTGCTGAGCATCCGCCAGCCGTCTTCCAAGGGAATTTCACATGGTAAGAAATTAGGAATCAACGAGAGAACACGAGGGCCGCCCCAGGCTACACGGCCACAATTCCGAAGCTCGTACGCATAAATGTGTGGACGCAAATTCCTTAGATAGGAGGGATGAGCGGCGCTCAATCCAATCGTACAGAAAAGATCACCCGCACGCAGCTTCTCTTCGATTTCAGTCTGAACCTGGAAAATAATTTGTCTTGCAGGGAGCACTGTGTCCTGATTAAAAATCAGCACGAATTCGGCATCGCCCAGAACACAGGTACCTTTCGCGTGTACTTCGAGGAACGTGGCCTCGTCACGCGCGAGACTCCCGGTGAGAATCACCGCATGCAGAGTATTTCTAAAATATCTGCGGCACGTTTCGACGGCAGTAGCCGAAATGGTTGCCCTGCGCACGCGAAGCGAAGGCGACACGTGCGCGGCCTGGGGCTGGCTTACGAATGCAAGACTCATGTTTTCGTTTGGCATTCGGTCGTCAGACAGCGTACTCGACAATGTCATACCGAGCGGGTTTGGGTCAGGCGACATCGGTCCACTCCTCGGCGGGATGGCTGTGCGGTAATCGAGCCGGCTGCCGTTTCTCTTCCCACGCGCGCACGTAAAGGGCAGATGTTTCGCGAACCTGCTTCTCCTGGCTGAATTCCTGCTCGACCAAATCCCTGCCTTGACGGCCGTACGTATCGACGATTCCAGGGTTCCGCAAAAAACAGCAGATAGCGCTGGCAAGCTCACTGGGATTCCCAGGAGGAACGGTCAAACCAGTTCTGCCATTGACGACGACTTCGGGAGTTCCGTCGACCGCCGTGGCGACCAGCGGGCGGCAAGCGGCTAGAGACTCAATCGCAACGAGGGGAAGCCCCTCATAAAAAGATGGCAGGACGGTAAAGTCAGAAAGCGCGTACCAATTGGCAACATCCGGCTGGAAGCCAATGAACCGAACCATTTTTTCCAGGCCGAGAGCCGAGACCTGGGCCTGCAATTCCTTTTTCAATCTACCCTCGCCGAGAAAAAGAAACTGTGCTTGCGGAAATTCGCGGCGCACCGAGGGTAGGGCCTCTAAAAGGACGCGATGTCCCTTTTGCGGCTCAAGGCGCGCGGGAACCAACACAAGCGGAATATTTTCGTCGAGCCGGTGCTGCCGGCGGAGTGCGGAGCGCGCTTCCACTGGAATTTCGAATCGCTTTAACTCGCATCCGTTGCGGATGACTACCACTTTTTCCTTGCGAATTCCTTTTTGCTGGACAAGATAGCGTGCGTTGGCCTCGGACACGGCAATGAAGTAATCCACAAAGCGTCCAACAGCGCGGTCAATAGCAAAGCTGGACTTCAGCCAGCCACGACGCCAGTTCTCAGCGACGTGGGGAGTTTCCAAAACTACCGGGACACCGCAGAGCCGGGCAATTGGCGAAGCGAAGCGGCTGCTGAAAAACATATGCGAGTGCACGATGCCGATGTGGCGCTCGCGTATAAACTTTGCGAGACAAAGAGCATCCTGCACGCGGGTGGAGGAAGCCGTAGGCAGAGCCAGCACCTCAACATCCGCAGGCAGGTCACGACGATACTGAACCTCGAGAGCCGCGGGGCAAGCCAGGTAAAACCGAAAATGAGTGCGGGGCAATTCGCGGAGAAGCGTCAATATGTGCTCCTCAACACCGTAGCGGAATTGCGTACCGGTGTACATCAAAATTGAAATGGGCGAGGGCCTCATAGCTTATGCAGTTGCCTCCACCATGTGTGCAAATACGTCCGCTAAGTTGCGCACCTCCGCTTTGGGCGGGCGATTCGTGAGAAAGATGGCGTCGGAATCGGGATGGTCCGGGTGATATCCATGCATACCTCGCGGCGCCCAGCCTTTGCCGTGAAAATCACTGCGAGCCATCAGCCAGCCTGGATTCATAAGGAAAATGATCTCGCCATAACGGCGGTCGGGAAAAAGCACGCCAAGCGTTTCTAGCTCTTGGTCGCTCAGTATTCGTCCACACTGCAAGGACTCGAGACGCTTTGTGATTCCCAGACGCGCAGCAGCGTCAAAGAACCAGAAACGCGCCATAGTAGAATCGTAGACGGAGAGATAGTCATCAGGCATAACGTAACCCAGCGCCTCGACAGCTTGAACGACGTCGTAACGCCTCTGCACCGGGGCCATGCCGTGATCGGAGTAAATCGAAAAAGACGCTTCGGGGTCGGCTTCACGTGCGGCACGGAATACTTCGCGCAGTTCGGATTCATACCAATCGAGCCGTTTGCCGACGGGGCCATTTTTCTCAGGATTCTGGTGAAGGAAATGATCGAGGTCGGAAAGATAAAGAAAGAAAACCTCTGAGCCGCCCTCTTTCATATCACGGCGAGACTGTGCGAGAATTTCCGCATCTTCTTTGAACTTGCGATAGGTGTAGACACGGAAAGGGATGCTTTTGCGGTCCAGCACATCGAAGAAAGAGCAGGCGCCCTCAATTCCACCCGGGCCATAGATGGAGCGCTTTTCGGAATAGTTGAACAACGGCAAAAGGCGCGGGCTCACACAGCATTCAAACAGCGGACCGAGGCGCAACGCATGTTGCCCAATTTCTTTGAGCAACTTGCGGGTAACGCGATTATCGAGAAGCTGATCAGGCATCGTCAAGAAAGGACGCAGCCAGCGAAAGGGCGATCCCTGCGGATCGTAGTAGAAAAGATTCCAGCGACCTGTGACCGCGGGCGGCAGGCCAGTGAGCATAGTAGGAATCGCACCGGAGCTGAAACCGAGAACAGTGCGCACCGGACGACGATAGGGCAAAAGATCGGACAGGAATTCGCGGCCCTGAAGCAAGCTCCAGCCGAGAGCATCAATCAAAACAAACACGTTTATGTGGCGCGTCGCGTTCATGCATGCTCCTGGGAGATCGGCAAATTAGACATAGAGGGGACAGGCAGGAAGCGCAGACACACGCGTTTCGGGAAATGAAGCAGCGCTCCTCGCGCTGCGCGCCTGGCGTAAACTGAGGGATTCCCTTGCAGGAGTTTTGTGAATTCCCGATCACTCGTGGCGCGGTAAACAGCTACTCGATTCACTGACGTCGCGCAGGCCCGCGCGGGCCAATTCCACGACGTGCAAACGGACTTGTAGCCGCTCGCGAGTGCCGTGCGGATGACGGCGCTATTAACGTCGCCATAGGGAGCGGCCAGAGAATCGACGGCACGGCCGAGGCGATCCTCAAGAATTTGCTTCGAGATTCGAAGTTGAACTTCGAGCATGCTAGCGGGCAAGCGAGTGAGATACACGTGCTCATGACCATGTGATTGAAAAGACATGCCCGCGCGCTGCATTTCGGCAACTTGCGACCAGTTCACGTAGCCTGCCCGACCAACGAGCGCAGTATTCACAAAGAAGGTTGCCGATAAATTAGCTTGCAGCAAGAGGGGAAAGGCCGCCGCATAGTCGGAAAGATGCCCATCGTCAAATGTGATGCTAGCGCGAAGCCCCTGTCGTTTTTCTGGGTTGGTGCTGAGGCAAAGTTCGCTGAGCGAGAGCACAGAAATGCCTTGCTGGCGAATCAGGTGCAGTTGAGCGCTGAATTGTTTGTGTGTTACGCAATATTTTTGTTCGGCCGCCGCGACCGGGCAGCCTTCTATCGCGCCGATGCCGTGATACAGCAGAACCACGGGGCCGGTAAGGCCCAGGCTGGACGCCAGCATATTTCTCATGCGCGATTGACTTGCTGCCATCCAACCTCCTTGGGTCCCCGCAAAAAGCGAAAAAATCCCACCAAGAACGCGACGTTCATGGCTACAAGGAAATAACTCACCAGCACGTAGCGCACTGGCTCGAGGCGTTCGTGAAACAGAAATCCGATGCAAGCAAGAAGGTAGAAGAAGGCCTGGGCGACAAATATTGCGCTGTAAAACGGCTCCCGCAGAAGGAAAAGGTTGCTGAACAACAAACCTACCAGGAGAAATGGCAGGACCCAGCGCAGCAGCTTGTGGGAAAAGAATGCGATGCGCGTAAACCCAGGCATTGGCACGCGCCAGAGCTCGCCCAGGGCGCGGAAGCTTCCCACGGCAAGGCGAACGCGGCGAGCAAACTCATCTTTAACGGAAGCTGCAGCGAAATCGCTGCCTACCGCCTCGGGATCGTAGACGACTTCGTAGCCGAGACATCGGGCGTTCATCGGAACTACCAAATCGTCAACGAGTGTGTGCTGGGACAGCGGACGATAGCACTCGCGGCGGATGGCATAAATCGCGCCGCTCGCGGTGAGTGTGGCCCCCAGACGCGACTCCATTAGTCGCAAAATACTTTCATACTTCCAATAGACGCCTTCGGTCTGGCGCGATTCGGAGTTAGCCACAAAATTGAGAGCACCGCAGACCACGCCAATTTTGGGATTGGAAAAATGGCGGACCAGCTTCGAGATGGCGTCGGGAGCAAATAGCGTCGAGGCATCGGAGAACACGAGGATCGCATTGCGCGCGCGTTCGACGCCATGGTTGAGCGCGTTGGATTTACCGCCTCGTTCGGCAAGAAATATATTGTGAAAGTTTTCGCCGGATTGCTGCGCCAGGAGTCCATTGGTGTCGTCTCCGGAACCGTCCGACACGAATATGACTTCGAGCTTCTTCTGTGGATATGCCAACGTCTTCAGATTCGCAAGCTTTTCGGGAAGGGCGGCCGCTTCATTGTGCGCAGGTACAATGAGGCTCACAGCTGGTAGCTCGCTCTCGGGCGCATCAACGGCGCGGCGGCTACGACGCTCGCTCAGATACTTCCAGTCACGCCGGATCTGCGCGAAGGCATACGCCAAAAAAAGCACCAGAGGGTAAATGAAATAGGTGTAGGCCACCAGGGCAAAACAAATCCAGAAAGTGAGTTTGGCCCAGTTCATTGCATTCCTATCGGCTGCCCTGCCGAAGCAGGAGGGTTTTTACGGTTTGGAACAAGATCAAAAGGTCCAACCCGACAGACACATTCTTGATGTAATACAGGTCATAAGCCAATTTCTCAGTATTGTCTGCGACCGTAGCGCAATACCCGCGGTGAATTTGCGCCCAACCAGTGGCTCCGGGCTTCACCGTCCAACGGTAGCGATAATGGGGAATCTGCCGCGCAAGCTCTCGCTCCTGCTCAACGACGAAGGGGCGCGGGCCGATAAAATACATGTCGCCGCGAAGAATGTTGTAGAGTTGCGGCAACTCATCCATGCGCGACCGGCGCAGCCAGCGTCCAACGCGAGTCAGGCGCTTGTCATCCGCTTCGACTGGGCGGGGAAAACCGTCCTGATCGGCGTCCACACGCATGGAACGAAACTTGTAAAGAGTAAAAGGTTCTCCATTCTTCCCTATGCGCTTTTGGCGGAACAGTGCCGGCCCCGGAGACTCGAGTCGAATGGCAATCGCGATTAGCAGCATGTAAGGGAGAGCGAGCAGCAAACTAAGCAGCGACAACGCAACAGAAATTCCTCGTTTATAAAGAAGGGTGATATCGGAAACACGAAACCCTTCCGAGAAAACGAGTTGGCTCAGACGCAAAGATTCAAGCGGAATCCTTCCAGTCACAGACTCGTAGACTTCAGCCCCGTCTTCAACCTTTACACCACGGCTCTTGAGATCCAATAACGGCTCGAGCGGAAGGCGTCCCCGCCGTTCGCTCATCGTCACAATGACGCGATCAACGCGCTTTTCCTCGACTACATCGACTAAATCCTCGAAGTCGCCGAGCCGCCGCAAACCGAGGTAGCCGCTGGCCACATCTGCAGAATCGCCGATGTACCCAAGTGCCTGAACGCCCAATTCCGGCCGGCTTTTAAATTCGTGGGCCAGAGAAACCGCCAGCGGCCCACCGGACAAAAGAACAACGCGCTGGTTAAGACGAGATACTCCATTGAGAACGAAAAAGAGTTTTCGGCAGCCGACCAGCAACGCTCCCACGAGGATCATCCCAGTAACCAGAATCCGATGGTGCAGCTTTAGCCCGGGATACGCGTAGTACAGAACGGCAAGAATGATGGCGCAGGTTCCGACCACCTGGCTAAGGCGAGTCGCGACTTCGCGGGAGTCTGCCAGGACGTGCGAGCTGTACAGATCGAAATAATGAATGCAGAGCATGCAGACAATGCCCGCAACAGCAATCTTGGGCAGGATTTCGGTATAGGCAAACACCGGACTGAACCTGGACCCATAGACGGCCATCGTTCCTGCGGTCAACCCGACGACGATGATGAGTGCGTCGGCAAGGGCCAGCAGAAGCGTCCGAATCGGAAAATAGGCGTGGAAGAGTCTAACCATTCTTCGAAAAGTTCCCCTTGGAGAGCAAATTCGGCATCGCGCGCAGCATTCTGCTGCGGGGCGATGTATTGGGCACTCCGTAGTAATAATTGTAAAAATCGCGCTGCGAATCTTTAGTCTGGTTCAGCACCACTCCCGCGACATATGCGCCATTTAAAGAAGCAACGGAGCGCTGAAGCTCGCGGCGCTGGATGAAGCCTTCGCGCACCACCAGCAAAACTCCATCGGTAATCGCCGCCAGGCAGTGGCCGTCGGCGAACGGATCGAGCGGCGGCGAATCAATGATGAGCCAATCAAAGTTGTTGTTCATTTCTTTCACAAACTCGCGCATGCGCGGGCTTTGCAAAAGTTCCACAGGCTGCAATGTAGGCCGCCCTGCAGAGACAAAGCAAAAGCCCAGAGGAACGGTGAGTCGATATGTAGACGCGAGATCCAGCCGTCCTTCGAGGTATTCGGCCAGGCCGGGGAATGGGCGTATTCCCAGCGCGGTATGAATCGAGGGCTTGCGCATATCCGCATCGACCAGGCAGACGCGCGCTGACGTCATGGCCAAAGAGATAGCAAGATTTACGGCGGTGACGGTTTTTCCTTCGCGTGGAATCGTGCTGGTAACCAGCAACGAATTCAGAGGGCGCGCTTGTCGGATGCGATTTAGCCGATACCGCAGAAGCTTGTATTTCTCTGTGCCGATGGGATGGAATCCATTAACTCCGACGATGTGGTCTTCGGCACGCAATCGGCAGGTAATGCGCTCAACATTGTCGAACCCAAACGGGACACTGGCGGCGTTCTCCACCCCTGCGGAGTTATCCCCGGTATGCTGTGCTCGCCCATTGGTCTCTGGCAGGATATCCATGATTTTTGTATCTTGAAATCGGTTTGGGAACGCGTCCACTGAACTCACTTTCGCCTCGCTTTAACTCGAATCAGCCTGTGTCTTGATTCGAATTAGTATTTTTATCCGACAGCCAGAAAACCTCGTCGACTGCTGAGCATCAACCAGCCAAACATGTAAACAAACTGAAACCGATTCCCAAAGCAAACAACACCGCCACTGTCGCTACCTCAAAATGCCACTGTTCCTTTCGACGAGCTTCTTCCCACCTGGAACGCAGCACCGGAAGCGAGACCAGAATCGGGAGTTGAGTAACCTTAATTACTTCTTCCTCGCCGAACACTTTCGGATTTGTCATTTCTTTCAATGCAATTAACGCAATGCCGACCAGGGCGCCGAGAAACCAGCCTCCTAGAATTACGAGCACCCGATTGGGTTCGGAGGGTGAGCGGGGAAAACTGGCCGCGTCTAACACGCGAATCTGTTCGCCTTGCTGGTGCACTTCCATGCTGGTAGCGAGCTCCGACCGCGTCTTGTTTTGCTGCAGCGATTGATAGTTTTGGCGGGCGGTTTCATATTCCCTGTTAATCTCCGCCAATTCCTGCTGGCGCAGGGGAACGATTCCCACTCGCCCTTGAATGTCTTGCAGCCTCCCCCGGATACTTGCGACTTCACGGGTTTGGCTCTCAACTTCAGCGCGTTCTGCTCGTAGCCGGCTTTGCAACGCGATGTAAGCAGGATCGTTAGATGGACTGACGCTCTTCCCGCTAGCTGCAGCTTCGGTGCCACCCTGTTGCTGTTTGGCCTCCCAACTAGAAATCTCCTCCTTCAAGCGAACGATTTCGGGATACGCAGGATTGTACTTGGCCTCGAGCTCGGTGAGTCTTGCGCGAAGGCTCCTCAAAGCAGAATCCGGTGACGCTGGAGTGCCGCTGCCGTCTGGAACTTGCACGGGACGGAATTGCGCGACCATAGACTCGAGGTAGGTTTTCTCTTGCTGGGCGCGGTCAAGTGCCAGTGACGACGCCGCCAGCTGAGTCTGCAAGCTGTTCATGATCTGCAGGTTTCCTTGCTCCTGTTCAGGAAGCTGGCCAAGGTAACGAACCTTGTATTCCTTCAAACGCGCTTCTTTGTCGTCGAGGATCTGCTTGGCTTGCTCCAGTTGAGTTCCGAGAAATGCTGTTGTGCTGGCCGATTCTTGTGTTCGGGTGTGCAGGTTCTCGTTGATGAAAGCCGCCGTGAGTCGCTCGGTAACCTGCTTGGCGACCGCCGGTGACGGGGCGATATAGGAAACTCGGAACACTGTGGATTCCCCTCGGCGAGCCGCAACTTTTACTGGATCAACGGAGATATCCGAGCGCATTTTCTGAAGGACGGTCTCCATTGGGAGCTGGGCGCGCTCTTTCGAATAGAGGCGAAGTTCTTCGACTATAGGCTGCAATCGCCGCGAGCTCTCAACTTGCTGCGTCATCGATTGGAGCCAATCCTCGAGGCTCGTGGCGACGTTAGGAGTCACATATTGCTCGGGCACTTTTTGGTGATCCACTAGCACTAGGGCTTCCGAGCGGTACCTCGGAGGCCATAGGTTGGCAACCACAATGCTAGACAAGCCGAGCACAAAAAGAGGTCCTAACAGAAACCAGCGGTGGCGCACCGCGATATCCCAGTACTGCGTCCAAGTCATCCGAGTTGCCGCATTATTAGTTCTCATAGTCTTCATTGTCCTATTTTGTAGGCTCCGATTCGGTAGAACACGCCGATCATTGCGCGATTTCTATCCATATTCGCTTCGAAAGGAACTACCTGGTTCGTGCGCTGCCGCAGAAAGTTAAACTCGCCATGCACACTTAGATTTTCTGACAGAGGACGTTCCAGGGCGACGCCGAAAGTTTGCGCGTCCACCTTTCCCTGCCCGAAAGATCCTTGGATAGATACGGATCGAGCGTTAACGCCCATGAGCACAACGTCCCAGTAACGCGTCAAACGTCTTCTGACTTCCACCGCCTCCGAAGTGTTCGTGACAGCGGTCAACAAGCCGCCGCCATCCGAGACAATCCGTTGCGCGCTGAATCGCAACAAAGTCTTCTCTCCGCGCAGGCTTACCGCCCCTCCAGCGGCTAGATTCCATCCCTTATGGCTCCCCGGAATAAACACGTACGGTGGCTTACCCGGATCCGTCGCACGGCGCAAGAACTGGCCGTTAGCATCCGAATATTGGGGACCACCGAATAAAGAAAAAGAAAGGCTTGGCCCGGTGTCCAAGACGGCGGTTATGAATACACTCTCCGTCTTGTCCCTCGCGAACTTTCCAAAGCGATAGTCCTGATAAAGAAACTTAGGACCGACGGTGAAATGCTCGCTTACCCGGTACTGCATTCCAAAACCCCCAGTGGTCCCGCGCGTATTGAAAAAATTCGCAACGATCGGTCCGACTCGGCTCAGGCGCCGGAACGCATAAGCAGCCGTGAATTCCAACGAGGTCCGCCGGCTTACTTGAATGCTGGTATCAAATTCCGATTGATTCGAGAACGCGCGCGCGAGTGGTGTGAAAATAGTTGTATTCAATGTTGGAGGCGGGCCAATAGGAAGAGTGAAATCGGCGTTAAGGCGTGGGACGAGCACTCCCAACTCGTAAGCAATAGAGTCTTTCAAGCGTAGCGTAATATGGCTGGTAGGTCGATAATCGGTATCAAATTCAAAGCCTTGCGCAAACTGATTAATCGAGTGGTTGGAGCGATAGAAGGCGTAGTCAGGGCGATACTGCAGCCACAAGTCCCAAGCAGTCCTTCGGGTCAACAGACTGAACGAGCCGCCTTCCTGGAATATCAAGTCGCCCTGCTTACCGGTCTTCAGGCCGAAGATGTTATCGTCGCTAGTGACCTCGGAATGGAATTCCAGGTCAATCCCATTGAGCAGGCTGGTTTCTCCGGCATATCGCGAATGCGCCAGGGGATCCCCAGGGTGCTTTGGTTTCTTAGCTTTCTTCGGTTCCGCTTGCCGCTGTGCCTGCCCCCTAACGGGAGCTCCCACAGCGAAGCAAACAGTGAGAAGAGCAGCTAAAATTGTCCGCTTTCTGAAGGTAATCCTCATGGCACCACGATAGTGTCGCCAGGCAGAAGCTCAACATTTTCGTCGGCGTTTCTTCCTTTGGTGACCCGTTTGTAGTTGAAATGTAGTGTTACAGTGCCGCCCTGCGGTGCTCGGCGTAAAATATAAATCTTCGTAACTTTAGCGAAGTCACGGAAACCACCCGCGAGCGCCAGTGCGTCCAAAACACGCGTTGGTCGCAGCAGCGCAAAATTGCCAGGCTTCTGGACTTCTCCCATTACATTGAATTGCCGACTGTTCATTTCCTCGACGACGACGGCAACTTCCGGGTTTTTGATGTAGTCGTAAAGTTTCTTGCGGATGCTGATCTGTAAGCTTTCCGGCGTAAGGCCAGCAGCTTGCAACTCCCCAACAAGGGGTATAGAAATTTTCCCGTCGGTCCGCACCGGAACCTTTCCGGAAATTTCCGGCTCATGCCACACATGCACACTAAGTACGTCCCCAGGTCCAATAAGGTATCCGGACCCGATAGACTCCGACGGGTTGGCAGCCGGAGGAACATTGGGTGTGGGAGGAAGCGCCTTGGCCTGAGTTCTTGCGGTCGGAGCTTGCGCGCCTGCAAAACCGCCGATCGATAGCAGCGCCAGAATCAAAATAGAATTGCTAATCCGCGTGCCATAAAGTGGGTGCCTCATATGGTTTGTAACCTCCAGCTCAAAATGCGCTCGGGCGCGAGAAAGCACTTTCGGGTCGGGCTTCCAAGACTCGCTTTGGTGGAATTCCAACTTCTTTCAATTTGTAAAGAAGAGCGCGGTAACTAATGTTGAGAGTTCGCGCCGCTTGCTTGCGATTACCACGGACGGATTGAAGGACCCGCAGAATTACACGCCGCTCGGCATCGCGAGCCGCCCGTCGGCCAATCTTTCGAAGTGAAATAGTGCCCTGCGGGTTTTCAAGGGGCTTGACCGATTGCGGAATTTGACTCTCTGTATCGCCCGGCAGACTCGCTTCTGGGCCCAGGACAACGTAATTTCCAATCACATTTTCCAGTTCGCGCACATTGCCCGGCCAATCATGCTCTTGGAGACGTTCGAGCCATTCATCGGAAAGCGGGGCAACTCGAGTGTTAAACCGCTGTTCGCTGACTCGTAGAAAATATTGTGCCATCGCCGGAATGTCTTCCTTACGCTCGCGTAGTGGTGGCAGATATACGGTTACAACGTTGATGCGATAAAAGAGGTCCTGACGAAAACGTCCAATCGCGATCTCCTGTTCCAATTGGCGGTGGGTGGCGCATATGATGCGAGCGTCTACAACCCGACCCTCCTGTGCACCTATCCGGAAAATATGCCCGTCCTGAAGGAGGTGAAGCAACTTAACTTGAAGCGCGGGCTCCAGCTCAGCGATCTCATCAAGAAACAGGATGCCGCGATGCGCAGCTTCCACGCGACCCGGCTTCGATCGATCCGCGCCAGTAAATGAGCCGGCTTCGTAGCCGAAAAGCTCACTTTCGAGAAGGGTTCCTGGGATAGCCGGGCAGTGCACTTTGACAAATGGGCTATCTACCCACGACGAGTGGGTGTGAATAAACTTAGCTATGACTTCTTTGCCGGTTCCGCTTTCACCGCGAATCAAAACAGGGACTGCGGCGTCCTTTATCCGCTCAATCTTAGAGCGAACCTCCTGCATAGCCTCACTGCGCCCAAAGAGAATTTCAGCAGTCGGAAAGGCGCCCAGATCGGGATGAGTCAGTTGATTCTCGAAATCTTGCAACATTCTAGACTTCTCCGTTTTGACATCGCGGGAGTGAATCCCGAAAGACTTCTTTAGGGTTGGAGATCGCCGATTCCGTACTGTCGCTGCTTTTGCAACAGCGCCTTGGAACTTATGTTTAGAGCCTTCGCTGCTTCCCGGCGATTGCCATTATATTGTTCGAGCGCGAGACGAATAGCCTGTTTCTCCGTTTCTTCTTTGAGCGACCGAATCAGCAACTTCAAATCGGAAACGTGGGTAACGCTTGGCCGTAAGTTAGAACTATGGTTTCCGTTAACTCCATTGCCGTTACGTTTTTCAAGCTGAGAGATAATTCCATCCTCCTCGCCGAGAATGAGGTAACGCTTGACGAAATTTTCTAATTCGCGCACGTTACCCGGCCAGGAATAGCTCAAGCACTTTTCGATCACATTAGCGGGAAGCTCGATGGATTGTTGACCCAAACGAGTGCCCATTCGCTCGATAAAATATTGAAGCAGCAGGGGTATCTCTTCCCGCCGATCCCGCAGCGGAGGTACCACGAAGGCAAAAGCACTGAGACGATAATAGAGGTCTTCGCGAAGTTTCTTGGACGCCAGCGCTTTTTCGATGTCGATATTTGTGGCTGCCAAGATCCTGACATCCACGTGGACCATGGACCTGCCGCCCAATCTTGAAAAATTTTGGTCCTGGAGTACGTGCAGAAGTTTCGCCTGTAATGAGGGCGGCAATTCGCCAATCTCGTCCAGGAGAATCGTGCCTTTATTAGCCAACTCAAAAAGGCCGGGCTTGGCTTTTGTGGCCCCCGTAAAAGCCCCGGCTTCGTATCCAAATAGTTCGCTTTCAAGGAGTTCCGCAGGCAGAGCAGCACAGTTCAATTTGACGAAAGCGCGGTGCGCGCGGGCAGAAAGGTTATGGATGCGACGGGCCAAAACCTCTTTGCCTACGCCGCTTTCTCCCAATAAAAGAACAGGGCAGTCAACTTTAGCTACCCTCTCAATTCTTTCGTGCAGCTTGGCCATCGCCGGACTAATTGTTGAGTAGAAGAGTTCGTCTCCTACGCCCTTAGTCCAGCCACTCCAGCCAATTTGTGGGGTATTGCCTAACCGTGCGGCGTTTCCGTTCTCGCGTTGAGGATTAGCCTCAAAATCGATGGGAATTGTCAAAGCGCTCATTGGTGCCCCTGTACCCCGAAGTGCGAGACGAAATACCCCGGCCAAGGACTTTGGCGCTATGAGACATCGTTCCTAGGAGCGGGGCGGTTCGCTCTTCCCTGCTAAACCACTTCTAAGCTTCGTCTGCTAGTGCAACTAATTCGAGTACGAGGGTAAAGGGTGAAGCGGAAGTGCACAATCCGGTGAGTTAAGGAAAGAGACGGGGGGAAACTCCTATCTTAAGGGGGGATTACCCCCTACGATGTCGGGCGCCCGGCAGGCTGGCTTCGTGCTGTCCATGTCTCAAGAGTTATACCGGGGAATATCAGTGTTTTCCTTATTGAAGTCCTGGGCTATCTGTTTTATAGGTAGACTGGTGTAAGATGATTCTGCACCGTCACCTCCACTCCGATATACCCATTGGGGAACCAAATACTAAGCAGCATAGCGACCGACTGGTGGCACGCACGGAAGAATCCGTTGCTCATATTTATGACGCTGAAGTACTGCGCGATAATCGCGTAGGTGTGGTTGTATGGCATTTGGATGATTCCACGGATTTGCGGAGCTTTCGCATCGTGGACGTTAATCCAATCGCTGCAAAGCTAGTCGGTTCAAAAATAGAGAAACTTCGCGGTAAAACTTTGACGGACTTCCCTCAATTTCTAGGAAGCGATATTCCGAGGCAGTGTTTGGAGGTGCTGCGCTCCGGAAAACCTTTGGATTTTGGAGATGTTTCCTATAACGGGGACGAGAGCATTGAGGGCGGTATCTACTCGATCCGTGTCTTCCCTATCCTGGGGGATTGCGTCGGCGTGGCCTTTGAGAATGTAACTGACCAACGGATGGCCGAGCGCGCGGTTCGCGAAAGCGAAGAGCGGTTCCGCCTGCTCGTCGAGGGCGTGCAGGAATATGCCATTCTTCACCTGGATCCGGATGGTCACATCGTCAGTTGGAATCCAGGCGCCGAACGTCTCAAAGGATTTTCAGCACCAGAAATCATCGGTAAGCATTTCTCTGTTTTTTATTCTGCTGAAGACGTCCATCGCGGCCAGCCGGAGCACAACTTACGGGAAGCAGCACATAAGGGCCAGAGTGAGGACGAGGGCTGGCGCATTCGCAAAAACGGCTCGCGTTTTTGGGCGAATGTAGTGATTACGGCTTTGCGTGATTCGCATGGGAATCTGCGGGGTTTCGCAAAGCTTACACGGGACATGACTGAACGCAGAGAGAAGGAACAACAGCTCCGGCGGGCAAATCAGCAGTTGGAATTGCGTGTCCGGCAGCGAACCGCTGATCTCGTCAGGGTAAACCTGGAATTGCGCACCGAAATTTTGGAGCGCGAGCGAGCAGAAGAGCAGCTCCGGCATTCCCTAGAGCAGTTGAGGGCGCTTGCCGCGCGTCTTCAGTTTGTCCGCGAAGAAGAGCGCATGCGAATCGCGCGAGAAATTCACGATGAATTAGGGCAGGCTTGTACGGCTTTAAAAATGGACATCTCGCTGCTGGCTCGGAAAACAGAAAAGGGGCAGGTACAACTTCGCGCCAAAGCTGAATCGGCAATGCGGCTAATCGACAATCTGATCCAGTCCATGCGCAGGATGGCTTCTGAGCTCAGGCCTAGTACCCTCGATGACCTTGGCCTCGTGTCGGCGCTCGAATGGCAGGCCCAGGAATACGAAGCGCGCACCGAAATTCAGTGTCATCTGAAGCTCCCGGCGGATCCTTTGCTGCTGGATGCCAACCGATCGACCGCGATCTTTCGGATTTTCCAGGAAGCGCTAACTAATATCGCGCGGCACGCACAGGCTTCCCGCGTGGACGCCTGTTTAAAGAGGATCGATCATAGTCTCGTTTTGGAAGTTCGCGACAACGGTATCGGCTATGATCCCAAGCAGATCAGGATTGGCCGATCGCTCGGATTAGTGGGCATGCGTGAGCGCGCGCTGCTGATCGATGGGGAGTTCACTATCGAAGGTGTCCCGGGAAAAGGGACAACCATCAGAGTGCGAATTCCAATTCCATCGACCGGCACGACGGGAGTGGAAACGAAATGATGAGAGTCCTCATAGCAGATGACCACGCTATTTTTCGACTGGGACTGAAGGATCTCCTTAGTGAAGAATTTGAAAGGGTGACTTTCGCCGAAGCCAGAAACGCGGACGAAGCGCTAGAGCAAATTCGCAAGCAAGACTGGGAAATCGTTATCCTTGATATCAGCATGCCGGGAAGAAGTGGTTTAGACATTCTCGACGAGATCAAACGCGTCCGTCCAAAGCTTCCTATACTCCTTTTGAGCATGCATCCTGAAGAACAATTCGCGCGACGGGCGCTCAAGTCTGGCGCAGCCGGTTATTTAACAAAAGAAAGCGTCCCGGACGAACTGCGAAAAGCGGTTCGTAAAGCGCTGGCAGGCGGGCGATATGTTAGCAACGCCTTGGCCGAAAAACTTGCTTGGGACCTCGATTCCAGGATTGAGGTGCCAATCCATGACCTTTTGTCGGATCGCGAGTTTCAGGTATTGCGCATGGTTGCATCAGGAAAGACGGTGAAAGATATTGCCGACGAGCTGGCTCTGAGCGTTAAAACCGTAAGTACGTACCGAACGAGAATCCTTGAGAAAACGCGCATGAAAAATAATGCCGAGTTAATCCGTTACGCCGTGCAAAGCCGCTTGGTGGATTAGTTCCCAAGTATTTGTGAGACGGACACTTACACCCACTTGCAGCAACATCCTACGCAAAAATAGGGCTTTCGCTGGATGTTTTCCCCAGCCAATCGGGCATGTTATAGAAGTGCGCCACAGGCTCAAAGGAAAACGAATGAACATCTTCATCGCGGACGATTCACAAGTTCTAATCGACCGTTTGTCTGACCTCGTTAAAGAAGTTCCAGGCGTTACCCTTGTCGGTAGCGCAGGCGATGCCCCTGAAGCCGGCCGCGCTATCCTCGAATTGCGCCCGGACGTGGTCATACTTGACATCCAAATGAAGAATGGAAACGGTTTAGAAGTGCTGGAAGCGGTAAAGTCCATCCATCCGGATACCATTGTCATCGTGCTGACCAACTATCCTTACGCTCAATATCGCCACAAATGCCTGACCGCCGGTGCGGACTTTTTCCTCGACAAATCCAATGAGTTCCAAAATATCCCGTCCATCCTGCGTCAGTTCATGGGCGTTCCCGCAGGCGAATACTAATACGGTGGTCCCCTTAATTCATTCGAACTAGTCTTCTTTGACGGAGGGGCGGCTCTAAGGGTTTCACCCTATTTGGATTACAGTGTTTACCCGCTTCAACCTTTCTATATTACATGTTATTTATATATGCTTTTCGGGAGCCTCCTACGAAACCACTGCGCGTCACGAAAGAGGAATGGAAACTTATGGCTCGAAAAACGATCCCTTCCGGAAACTCGCCTACTCAGGAAGAGTACCCGACCAGCATCCATAGCGAGCCGACTTCCGTTCTGCTACGTGAGCTCGTGGCACACTTACGGGAAAACCGCACACAGTTGCGCGAAGAGTGGGCGCGCCGGATTACTGAGGCTCAACTATTGACGGCAATGACCAAAGAAGAAATATTCGCTGAGGCCACGTCCGTTTACGATAATTACGTCGAGGCTCTTGAAACCGGAACATTTGAAGCCCTTCAAGCTTATGCCCGCAACTTGTCTGAACGCATCATTCCGCGAGGCGTAGAAACGCATGAGGTCGTAGGGATTGTGCTTCTATTGCGGGACGTTCTGGCGCGCTCGTTGTTCGCCAAATATCAGTCTGACAACACTAAACTCAACCGGATCTTGGATGCCTACGAGCCGGCGGCGAACCGTATCGCCAACACCGTTGCGGTTGGATTCGTGCAAGAGCGTGAGCGCGTTATACGCCAGCAACAAGAAGCGATTCGCGAGTTGTCTACGCCGGTGCTCCAAGTTCGAGAACGATTGCTTATTCTACCCATCATCGGCGTAATCGACCCGCAACGTGCGCGGCAATTAACCGAACAATTGCTTCGCGGCATCCGCACCAATCGCGCAAAAGTCGTCGTGATTGATATCACTGGTGTGGCAGCAATGGACGCCACCGTAGCCAACCACTTGGTCCAAACAGTGGAAGCCTCGCGTCTCCTGGGTGCCACCGTTATTGTTACCGGCCTATCGCCTGAGATTGCTCAAACCATCGTTAATATTGGCGTTGACCTCGGTAAAATGAATACCGTCGGCGACCTACAAGGCGGTATTGAGCAAGCCGAACGCCTCCTGGGGTATAAAGTAGTGCCGTTAGAACAAGTTAGTTAGCCTCAGCGGGGTTACTTTCGTGGAAGTTCCAATTCTCAAGCAGGGAGATTTCCTGATCGCCACCATTCAGGCGGCGCTCACGGATGCAGATCTCCTTCAACTACGCACCGCATTGGTTCAGCAAGTGGTTCGGGCACGCTCGAAGGGCGTTATTGTCGATGTTACATCCCTTGACGTTATGGATTCGTTTGCCTCGCGCACCTTGCGGGATCTTGCGCATATGATACGCCTGCGAGGCGCGGAAACCGTTATTGTGGGTATCCAACCGGAAGTAGCCTTTGCAATGGTACAACTAGGGCTGAGGTTGGAGGACGTAGCCACTGCACTCGACTTGGAAGAAGGCGTGGCCTATTTGAATCAGAAGTTCAAGAGTATCAGGTGAGAGACTACCATCGTGGACGAAGAAATCCGGGTTCGAATCGGCTCGGACCAGGACATCGTAGCTGCTCGCCATAAAGGCCGCTCCCTGGCGGCCGCACTGGGTTTTTCTTCTGGAGACGCCACTCTAATCGCCACCGCTATTTCTGAATTGGCTCGCAACATCCTCACGTACGCGAAGACCGGGGAAATTCGCCTTAAAACGATTCACAGCTCGGTTCGGAAAGGCATCCAGGTAATTGCCCACGACGAAGGACCCGGTATCGCAAATATCGAGCAGGCTTTACGCGATGGTTTTTCTACGTCAGGAAGTCTAGGGCTCGGTTTGCCCGGCGTGATGCGCCTTGTCGATGAATTTCAAGTAGATTCCCAAAATTGTCACGGAACAACGGTGACGGTTAAAAAATGGAAAGCTTAGTCACATCCGCTGTCGAGATTGGAGTCGCGTCGCTTCCGTTGCCGGGTCAATCTCATTGCGGCGATTTGCACCTGGTGAAACCCTTTTCCAACGGGGTTCTGGTGGCCGCGCTGGACGGAATCGGGCACGGGGAAGAAGCCTCGGCAGCGTCCAACATCGCAAAGACAATCCTGGAAGCCCATGCGGAAGACTCGCTGATCATTGGAGTTCGGCGATGCCACGAAGCACTTCGCCCCACGCGAGGCGTGGTCATGAGCATTGCTTCGTTCCATGTTCGCCATCACCTCATGACATGGCTCGGAGTCGGCAATCTTCAAGGAATACTAGTGCGGGGCAGTGGCGCTCCTACTCCCGCGGAAGAAACGCTCCTGCTTCGCGCTGGCGTCGTTGGCGGTAGTCTGCCTGCCCTTCAAGCCGCTGTTTTACCCGTATCGCAGGGGGACACGCTCCTATTCACGAGCGATGGTATCAGCAGTGGATTTTCCTTCGACACGGTCCGCAGTCAGGCGCCTCAGAAGGCTGCTGAATGTATCTTGGCGAGATACTTTAAGGGTACCGATGACGCGCTTGTTCTTGTTGCGCGATATCTTGGAAGTCGCGCATGAATGACGTGAGGGAACATCAGACAGAAATGGCGCGTCATCTGGCAGAACCCTACAAGGCGGCGCTGGAGGAATATCTCGGAGGCGCCGGAGAAGACGCCTTGCGCCAGGCTTACGAGATTGGGCGACAAGCTATCGCCCAGGGTATCGGCGTGCTGGAAATGGCCAAAATACATCACGAAGCGTTAGCCAAAGTTGTGCTTAACGCCCGACGTCGTGACTCTATGGCGAGCGACCTGCATCGCGCCGAGGAGTTTTTCGCGGAAAGTTTTTCGCCTTATGAAATGACTCATCGAGGATTTCGGGAATCCGTTACCGCTCTTCGCAATTTAAATGAAACACTGGAGTTGGAGATCCAACGCATCGCGCACGCTGTCCATGACGAAGCTGGTCAACTACTCGTTGCGGCTCGCTTGGCCATCTCTGAATTGGCGCATGAAGTGCGCCCTGCTCTCGCAAAACGCCTGATGGAGATTATGCAAATATTCGATCAGGTCGAAGAGCAATTACGGCGGCTCTCTCACGAGTTGCGTCCCACCATACTCGATGACCTCGGACTTGTGCCAGCACTGCGTTTTCTCGCCGATGGCGTCGCCAAGCGTTCGAAAGTTTCGATAAAAGTGGAAAGCTCGCTGGCCGGGCGTCCCGCGCCTTCCATTGAGACGGCTGTGTATCGCATCATCCAGGAAGCTCTGAATAATGTGACCAAACACGCTCAAGCCAAAACTGTGAAGATTATCCTCAATCGAGATGGCCGTTATTTGCTATGTTCCATTCGCGATGATGGGCGCGGTTTTGACGTTCCCGCGGTTCTCGCGCGCAAGGGCGAGAAGGGCCTCGGCCTGATCGGAATTCGCGAGCGCCTGAACGCCGTTGGGGGTACTCTGCAATTGCAGTCCGAGCCAGGCCACAGCACGGAGCTACTCGTAACCATTCCAATGGAGAACTAACATGCCCATTCGCGTACTTCTCGCCGATAATCACTCCTTGGTCCGCCAGGGACTGAAAGCGCTCCTCGAACGCGAGGGGTTCCAGGTCGTAGGAGAGGCGTCCGACGGCCAGGAAGCGCTGCACCTCGCGCCCGAAGTTCGCGCCGATGTGGCCATCCTCGATATCAGCATGCCCATCTTGAACGGACTCGACGCTGCGCGCGAAATTCAAAAGAGCGCTCCGAAGACTAAGATAATCCTCTTAACCCGCCATGACGAAGATCAATACGTTACCGAGGCCCTTCGCGCAGGTGTTAAAGCGTATGTATTGAAAAGCCAGGCGGCGAACGATCTAGTTCATGCGATTCAGCAAGTCAGCCGCGGCGGTGTTTACCTCAGCCCAAGCATTTCGCATACGGTCGTCGAGGCGTATCTGTCGAAAACCGAGCTTCCTGCCGACCCACTTACTTCGCGCGAGCGCCAGGTTTTGCAACTCGTTGGCGAAGGGAAATCCACCAAGGATATCGCTTCCTTGCTGGGAATCAGTGTCAAGACTGCGGAGTCCCACCGCGCAAGATTGATGCGCAAGCTCGACATCCACGAGACTGCAAGCTTGGTTCGCTATGCTATTCGCCGCGGCCTCGTACAGGCCTGACCCCGCGCCTTGTACTGTATTTGCCGCGCTGATAGGTCATCTTACCCCTTGAAAATGGGTAATTTACCGGCTTTGAATAACGCCGCGTAAGTTTACTCTTCTTAAGAGAGGGGCCGCCTCCGTGCACACCCCCCTGAGCACCTCACACTCGACTTCTGACACGGAGGTGACCAACTGTTTCTAGGTTACGGAGGCATCGGCACGAGCGATGAGACAAGATTCACATGTGATCAGGGCTGGTGCGGGTCTGGATCCGGATGAATTTACGAAAACCATCGTGCCGATGTTTGGTCAAGTGGTCGCGCTCTTGGCTATGAAGTATGGTCGCGCGCCTTTGCCGGTTTCCGCCGCACTCCTACGAAGGATGATACGGAGCGGCTTCCCCACCGACATCGATGAACTGACTAATTTTGCGCGCCGGTATCTGTTTCTTCGTGACGAGAGAATGCTTTTATTGGAATTGAAGCAACGCTCGATCGATACCCCGGTCAAGCGTTCCGTTTTCAGGGAAATGTTGCTGCCGAATCCGCAAATCGCGGAGGAAGCCTGAAGTTTGAAATCGAGAACATAGAGGCACTGGCTTTCCCCGAGCAAAAACTCGGATTAATTATAACGAATTCCAGAGGTCGATGACCGAATGCCTGCCCGAACTGGACGTATTGACAAAAGATTTGAAGTCTCTGTGCCGGTTCTACTGGCAAGCCTGCAAACTCCGGGGCTTTCTGAAAGAACCGTCACACAGAACGTAAGCGTTCACGGGGTACGCGTTCTAACACACCGCCCCTTGGACCGCGAGGAGCGCCTCCTGGTGAATTCGGTGGGTAGCGACGTGCGCACGCAAGCCCGCGTCATATACTGTCAACCACTGGCCGACGGGGTGTTTGGCGTGGGTTTGGAATTCCAAGATCCGCTGTCTTCAAATTCTAAGTTAAAGGTAGATTAGTTGGTATCGCAAGGAATACGCTAGGCTGAGCGGATGGAAACATGCTCTTGCGTCGAACTACATTGAAATACAGGGCTAAGCAGTTGGTTTCTGGCATATCAAATGCTCATGGAAAGGGTTAGTTTTATCGGCATCATAGTGTGCGATTAGCTCGGTCGATTGGGCCCCCCACAATGACCGCACAAATTTCGTCAGGATTGACCAATTTGCAGTCTCCGGAGACGGAACGATCTCCCTCGGAACGAAGAGCTTACGTGGGGGAGCCTGGTTTGAAGAGAAATTCGACTGGTCCTTGGCCTCTTTCTTACACTCAGCAGTCGATGTGGTTCTGGAATGAGCTTGAGCCGAAAAGCCCTCTTTACAATATTCCCCTCGCGCTTCGGATACGCGGTCCTCTAAATCATGATCTCCTGCAAAATAGCTTAAATTCGATCGTGGCTCGCCATGCCACTTTACGGGCAAACTTTTTCTCACACGAGGGCGTTCCTATGCAGGTCGTCAGCGAAGCACGCTGCGCCGACCTTCCCGTCACCGATATCAGCGGCTTGCCCCCGCTAGAGCAGGAAGCGAAGCTGCGCGAGCTGGCAAATGAAGAGGTTAGGATCCCTTTCGACTTGGCGAATGACGTGATGCTCCGAGCGCGCCTAATCCGCCTTAGGGGTGACGATCACGGCTTAATTATCACCATGCATCACATTGCGGCGGATGGCTGTTCGCTTGGGATATTTCTGCGCGAAATGTTTGAGGGCTACACTGCGCAAATTTCCGGTCGCGCGCCTGCCTTACCTGATCTTCCCATGCAGTACTCTGATTTCGCATACCAGCAGCGTGCGTTCAAAAACCCGGATTTGGAAACCCAGCTAGCGTTTTGGAAGCGAGAGCTGGCAGGCAATCGCGAGTATCGCCATCTAAACACAGACCATGCCCGTCCGGCGAAACAAACGTTTCGCGGCGCTGTGGAAACCGTGGTATTGCCAGACAAGTTTTTTTCCTCCCTCACCGCAATCGGGCAGCGCTGCGGTGCTTCTTTATTCATGACTATATTGGCCGCCTTGCAGGTCCTGCTTCACCGTTATTCAGGCCACGAAGACATTTTTGTGGCTTTCCCCGTTGCGAACCGTAGCCGGTCGAATGTAACGAATTTAATTGGATTTTTCGCTAACACCATGGTTTTTCACGCCAATGTCTCCGGCAATCCAACGTTCCTGGAATTTCTTGATCGCGTTCGCGACCGAGCTCTTGACGCATATTCCAATCAAGAGCTGCCTTTTGAGAAACTTATTGAAGAACTGCAACCAGACCGGAGCCTCGGCCACCCCCCTTTGTATCAGGTAATGCTCGTCTGCCAGGAATCAGCCATGCCGGCGCTGAAGTTGCCTGGGCTGACCATAGAACCTTTTGATGTGACCACGGCAACGGCGAAGTGCGATCTGGTAGTTTCGATCAAAAAAAAAGGCGGTTTCGAGATTGCTTTCGAGTACAACCGGGATTTATTCGAAGCCGCTACCATTAAACGCATGCTGGGCCACTACGTGAGGCTACTGCAAGCTGTGGACAGCAACCCCAACAGCAGAATTGATGAGATTTGCATTTTGGCTGAGGCCGAACGACATCAACTCATTGTCGAATACAATCAAACGCAGCAACCCTATCCTGAAGCTTGCGTCAATGAATTAATCGAGGCTCAGGCAAAGCAAAATCCTGACGCTGTCGCGTTGGTATTTAAAGACCAAGTCCTTACCTATGGTGACCTCGATAAGCGAGCCAATGAGCTCGCCGCGCGATTGCGAACGGCTGGGGTGGGGCCGGAAATATTAGTTGGTGTTTTTATAGAACGCTCTGCGGACTTGGTAGTCGCGTTTCTCGCAATCTTCAAAGCGGGGGGAGCGTACCTCCCTCTCGACCCGGCATATCCGGCCAAGCGACTTGCTTTCCTGCTGCAAAATTCCGGTGCGCGGATGGTTCTGACGCTCGAACGGTTGCGTAAACTTCTCCCCGATAACGCCCCTAAGGTTGTCGCACTCGATAAACCACCATCCGGGGAAGATGCGAACGGCATTCCCAAGCTCCCAGCGAAATCCGCCGGCCAAGCCACTCCCGATAGCCTGGCCTATGTGTTGTACACGTCCGGTTCGACTGGGACGCCAAAAGGTGTGGAGATTACCCATCGCGGCATCGTTCGTTTGCTGCTAGGGCAAGACTATCTGCGAATCGATCCCCAAGATGTTCTTCTGCAGTTAGCACCTGTTTTATTTGATGTTTCGGTTATCGAATTGTGGGGAACGCTTGTCCATGGCGCGACCTTGGTCCTATACCCAGGTAAAGTGCCCACCGCTCACGACATCGCCACAATCATTCGAGCGCAGCGGGTAACCACGCTTGGCTGGTTGACCACCTCCCTTTTCAACTTGATCATCGATGAAAAGCCAGAGGCCTTAGCGACCGTCAGAGAGATCGTCATCGGCGGCGAGGCTCTTTCCGTACCTCATATTCGCCGTGCGCTGCATCTTCTTCCCGGGGTGCAGCTTATAAACGGATACGGTCCCACGGAGAACTCGCCATTGTCGACTTCTTATCGCATTCCGTCGCACATCGAAGAAACCGCAACATCCATTCCTATTGGCAAACCCTTGGCTACCGCGAAAGCTTACATTCTCGACCGCTACCTGCAACCGGTGCCCGGCGGCGTAGCCGGTGAACTCTATGTGGGCGGAGATGGAATCGCCAGAGGATATCGAAATCAACCCGCCTTGACCGGAGAAAAGTTCATTCCTAATCCTTTTAGCGAAAAGAAAGGTGAAAGAATCTACCAGACTGGCGACCGCGCGCGCTATTTGCCAGACGGAAATATCGAGTATCTGGGGAGGCTCGATCATCAAGTGAAGATTCGCGGCTTCAGAATTGAATTGGGTGAAGTGGAAGCCAACTTACTGGAGCATCCGCAAATCAAGGCCGTCGCGGCCGGAGTCCGTGAAGACGCCGGTGGTAGCAAGTCCCTGGTTGCGTACCTTGTTCCGATCGAGGGCCAGTCGCCGCCTACCGAAGAGTTGCGCAATTTCTTGCGTCTCCGAGTCCCTGATTACATGATTCCCTCGCGCTTTATGTTTCTGGATGCGATGCCGCTTCTTAACACGGGAAAGATTGACCGCCACGCCTTGGCGGCCCTGAAGCTCAAGGAACATGAAGAACTAAATGCCTACATCACTCCGCGCGATTCGGTTGAATCCGAACTCGTAAAACTTTGGGAAAGCCTACTCGGGAGACATCCGATAGGCGTTACTGATAATTTCTATGAACTGGGGGGCCATTCGCTGCTTGCGGTGCGGCTTGTGGCCGAGATTGAGAGCACCTTTGGAAAGAAAATTGATCTCTCTCTGTTGATCAGCGCGCCAACCATTGAAAATCTGGCGGAGCGCCTGCGCAATGCGGATCGAGCAGACTGTAATTCCGTCGTTGCGATGCAGCCGTGGGGTTCACGGCCCCCTTTATACTGCGTTCACGCCGGCGGTGGCCACGTATTGCGATTCCGGGATCTTACCCGCGCCCTCGGCACCGACCAACCTTTCTATGGCTTACGGGCTCCGCTGTTTAACAACTACGATTCTCCGGTGACCGTGGAGTCTTTGGCGTCGAAATATCTCGCCGATATTAAGAAGGTGCAGCCGCGAGGACCTTACCACCTGGCTGGCGCATCTTTTGGTGGGTTGGTCGCCTACGAAATGGCTTGCCAACTTTACTCCCAGGGCGAGAAAGTCGGGCTTGTAGCCTTATTTGACACTGGAAATCCAGCATTTTCCTTCTCTTTGTCGTGGTCCGACGCGATAAAGTTCAGAACTTTGCGTAAACTAGAAAGAATTCGCTACCGCATATTGGAGCTTCGCGATGTAGCAGCAGGCGAACAGGTAAGAATAGGTAGCGAGCTGTTTCAATCGGTCCGGCTCAGGCTTAGTAATTGGTTGTGGAAAGCGGGCTACACAGCTAGCCGCTGGAGTCATCGGCCTTTGCCGGAAACGCTTTGGGATAATCTCAAGCTATTTACGCACGCGGGTGCTATCTATCAACCCAGACCCTACGCGGGCCGTATAGTTCTCTTCAAAGCCGTAGAACAGAAGGCGAAGCACGGCCTCGATGCCAAGCTTGGATGGGGAAATGTTGCGCTGGGTGGCGTTCAGGTCATCGACGTTCCCGGCGACCATATGAGCTTGCTGGAAAAACCAAAAGTTTTTGTATTGGCTGAACACTTGAGGGCCTGCATTGAAGCCGCTCAGACCGAGCCTCACCAAAACTCTAACCGCGCGGAACGGGAGAACGAGCGACCTGTAAGCGCGCCTCGAATCGAGAAGATCATGCCGCTCGGGCAGGAATCGTGAGCAAAGCGCAAGTTATAGACGATTGGCAATGCCAGCCTACTGCACCCGCACTCACCGTTGGTGAGGTCCATGTTTGGCGCGCCGAACTTGATCTTGACCCAGACCAACTGAGCAAACTTGAAAGTACGCTTTCCTGCGATGAACGAAAGCGTGCGGAACGCTTTTACTTCCCTAAGGACCAAAGGCGTTTCGTCGCCGCGCGGGGGATCTTGCGGAATATCTTGAGCCAATATCTGGATTTACGCGCTTCTGAGCTTTCATTTTCGTATTGGGCAAATGGCAAACCTGCGCTGGCTAACCTGAGTGTTACAGACCAGCTTCGTTTCAACGTATCCCACTCAAGTGATCTTGCTCTTTATGCGGTAGCACTTCACGCTGACGTTGGCGTTGACGTGGAGCACGTCCAGCCGGCTCTCGCCGATCCGCGCATCGCGGAATCTTTTTTCACTCCGCGGGAGGTAGCTTCGCTGCGTGCCCTTAGACACGAGTTCCAGACAACTGCGTTTTTCAATTGTTGGACGGCAAAAGAGGCCTATCTTAAAGTGAGCGGAGAAGGCATCGCTGATGGCTTAACAAGCCTTGAGATTTTCGTATCACCCGACGGGTTAGTCTGTTCCGCAGATAATATGCGCGCTGGTTGCTCGCTTTACACTCTGACTCCCGCGGTTCAATTTGCTGGGGCGCTCGTCGTGCAAGGGCCTTGCCAGCGAGTGCGCCTTTTTCAATGGGACAATGTAATATGTTCCGAAAATCACGATTCCCGGCCCGGCCACGGATTTCTTTCTGATCGAACTGCAGAGGCCAGGCACCGTGCGTAATTCTCTTCTAGGCAATCTGCGCTTTTGGGTTACGGAATCCCCTATTCCGTACGAGGCATCGCACCGAAACGAAACGGCGCAAATTACCGTTATCGCCGCACAAGATTCCTCTCAACAAAGTTTGGGGGAAACGCCTGGCCGCACCCACTCGCTGCTCCGTCCTCCAGTTTTCGAAACGGACCAGTTGGGTCCTTCCGTGAGCGCTGATACCCGGAAGAGTGATAGCAACACTTCTTCGAATCATGCCCGCATCCAACAGCAGTTGGCGGTAATCGTTGCCGAGCTCTTGGGGCTCGATAAAGTGGAAAGCGAAGATAATTTCTTCATGCTTGGAGGGCATTCTTTGCTCGGCACGCAACTGATCATTCGTGTTCGTGAGAGTTTTGGTGTGGACATCAGTCTACGGACAGTGTTTACGCATCCAACCGTAGCTGGTATCTCGGCGGAAATCGATCGCCTTCTCGAGCATTAAAAGGTCCTGTTTTCGATTCATGATTTCTTCTTATGCTTCTTCTTTAACGCTGTTTGGATGGCCTGTTCCGCAAGCGGGGCCATGATTGCGTATCCCTGAGCGTTCGGGTGCAAACCATCTTCGCTCAATTCTTTCTTGAGCATGCCGTTTTCATCGACCACCTTCGGAAAGTAATCGAGATACGTGTGCCCATTATCCGCCGCATAGCGTTTGATCCAGACATTTAGCTCCAGGATTTGTGCAGGAGAGCGGCGCGTGGTCTGAACAATGGGTTCACCTTTGCTATTTTCGGCATAATCACTGACCGGCAGCACCGAAGCCAGAACCACGTTGATACCGTGCTCATTCGCAAGTTCGGAGATGGACGCAAGATTGTCTTCGATCGAACTGATGCTAATGGGCCCTGTGTTGCCGGCAAGGTCGTTGGTGCCGGCCAGGATCACGACCACTTTTGGACGTAGCGCAATTACATCAGGCCTGAATCGCACGAGCATCTGCGGCGTGGTTTGTCCGCTGATGCCCCGATTGACGTAAGGCTTGCCGGGAAAAAATTCTCCATACATAGGTCTGCTCCACGCATCGGTAATAGAGTCGCCGAGAAACACCACCCGCTTCTCCGACTTTTCCGGCGCCGCCAGTTGCACATTCGCATCGCGATAGCGACTCAATTGCGCCCAATCTTTCAGGCGATTCGTAGAAGCTTCCAGTCTGGTCTTTATCGCCGGCAACTCGATGCAATCCACAGCTGATGGCGCCCCTGCCGGCCCTGGAGTCTGGACTCTGTCCACAGTTTGTGCACCGGTGTTGCTCACTGCAAACAAAAAAGCCAGGCTGCTGGTCGCGACAAATGTAAATACTCTCTTCATCGTTTCTCCTTATTTCCGAACTATTTTCAAGTATTGATGTCGCGATAATGCAATTCTCCCACTTCGCGCAATCGGGCGGCGGCAGTTTCCGGGGTTATATCGCGCTGCGGTGTCGCGAGCATCTCGTATCCCACCATAAATTTCTGTATGGTTGCGGAGCGCAGCAGCGGAGGATAATAATGCGCGTGGAAGTGACACTCCGGATGCGCTTGCTGGTCCGTGGGTCTTTGGTGGAAGCCCATCGAATACGGAAAGGCTACCTCGAAGAGATTGTCGTAACGCGTGGTGATTCTTTTCAGGATATCGCCTAGTAAATTACGCTCCTCCATCGAGAGTTCATCAAACGCGCTAAAATGGCGTCTGCTGAGCAGCAGAATTTCAAACGGCCAAACTGCCCAGTACGGAACCAGAGCAACGAACGCCGGGTTCTCACAGATCATTCGCTCGCTGTGCGCAAGCTCGAGATTTAAGTAATCGCACAATAAGCAAGTTCCGCAACGTTCGCGATATTCCTGCAGCGCAGCGACTTCATCTGCGGGCTCATTCGGCAAGCTGTGGTTGGCCCAAATCTGACAGTGTGGATGCGGGTTGCTAGCGCCCATCATGGCGCCGCGATTCTCAAAAATTTGCACGTGATTTATCCACGGCTGCGCACTGAGCGATTGGTATTGCTCAACCCACACATCTACCACTTGGCGCACTTCAGCGGGATTCATGAGAGCAATCGTGAGGTCGTGGCGAGGCGAGAAGCACACTACACGGCAGATGCCGCGTTCCGAATGGGCAACGATGAGACCCTTTTCATCGAGTGCGGCCTCCGGAGTAGTTGGCAGGAGCGCAGGGTAATCATTCTCAAAAACAAATGTCGCGGAATAGTACGGATTGCGCGCTGCTCCCGCTCGCGAATTGCCGGGGCACAAATAACAGGATGGATCGTAAGCCGCTCCTTGCTCCGGAGCGGCTTTTTCGACCTTGCCCTGCCAGGGGCGATCGGTGCGATGCGGAGAAACCAAAACCCATTTGCGCTTCAAAGGGTTGAAGCGGCGGTGGGGAACTTGTTGTAACGCGGAAAGCTTCATGATTCGTGATTATCCTCGTGATTGGTTGCAGCGCAGCAGCGAACGGCCTAAACACTTTGAAGCGGCCCTCCAACTAATGTTGGGGAGATTGTTTCGCATGCTCCGAGTCTCGCATCGATCGCGTGGAAGATTTGCCGATGCGCACGAGGAGTAGCATCGCCAAACCGAAGAATAGCAATACCAAACCCCATATCAGATTGATGTTGATGCCCAGAGAATGTTGCGCGTATAGCGCTGGGTTGCTAAATATGCCAAAGATGGCCAGCATTAATCCAAAGATGGAGAACAGAACGCCAATCGGTACTCGAATGTCCAGTCCCATGAAATCTCCTTACCGGAAAATGATATTCAAAAGCGCGGTGGCCAGTAGAACTATCGTTCCGAGATAGGCGGGCCGCTTGTACCAGCGCAACTCTGTGTCCTTAGGTCGCGGTGTCAGCGAGTACACCAATCCGACCAGGCGGCTTTCTTCGGGAGCCGCTGTCACGAGACTCACGATGATGGTGGTTACAAAACAAGTGGTCCAAGAACAAATCGCGGTCCAGAAATTCTGAGCCATCTCGCTCGGATACAAGTGCAAAACGCCAAGATAACCTCCCTTGACGCCGGGGATTGCGCCCACAGGGATCGTCAATGCGTGGTGCAAGGCTGCAGCGCAAGTGCCCGCCACTAGTCCGACAAATGCGCCATGCCCGGTTGCGCGCTTCCAGAACATGCCAAGCAAAAAGGTGGCGAATAACGGCGCATTCACAAATGCGAACACAAGCTGCAGCATGTCCATAATATTATTAAAGCGCGTGGCCATGTAAGCGGCGGCAATGGAGAAAGCGATTCCAAACACAGTGGCCATGCGACCCATCATCAAATAGTGTTCATCGCTTGCATGCGGCCGGATATGCGATTGATAAATATCGTAGGTCCAGACGGTATTGAAGGCAGTAACGTTCCCGGCCATTCCAGACATAAAGCTCGCAAGCAAAGCTGTGAGGCCGAGGCCTAGCATTCCCGTCGGGAAGTAATGCAGCAGCATATTGGGAACGGCGAGATCATAATCGAGTTGGGGTTTGCCGTCGGCATCGAGCACCGGTTGTCCGGTACTGGCGTCAACCTTAATCGGAATGATTCCCTTACCCGTGGATCCTGCCGTCCCGGACATTGCAGTCGCAGCAGTTTGAGGCGGCAAAGTCGGGAGCGAGATTGCAATCAAGCCGGGCAGGATCACAAGAAACGGAAAAAGCATCTTGGGTATGGCAGCAATCAACGGCGTGCGCCGCGCAGACGCCATCGAGTCCGCGGCCATTGCGCGCTGCACCACCAGGAAATCCGTACACCAGTATCCGAAAGAGAGTACGAAACCAAGCCCCATGGTTAAGCCGAACCATTCCACCCCAAGGCGATTGGTTGCTGGACTTGCGAGGCCGACCCAGGAGTGCGTGTAAGTAGGACCAAGGGTCGCTTTAATTCCCTCCCACCCGCCGACATTTTTCAGGCCTAGCCATACGAGCGGCAGGAATCCGCCAACGATCAGAAAAAACTGCAAAACTTCATTGTAAATTGCGCTGCGCAAACCCCCGAGAAAAATATAGGCGAGCACGATTACGGCCGACACAATGATGCCCACGTGAAAAATCCAAGATGCGTCGATGCCCATATGCTGGAAAGGCCCGTCCAGGATATGCAGCGTCTGAATTAGCTTGGCCATTGCGTACATCGAGATGCCCGACGAGAAAATCGTCATGGTGGCAAACGAGATCGCGTTAAAAGCCCGGGTCTTTTCGTCGAAACGCAATCGAAGATATTCCGGAACAGACCGCGCTTTCGAGCCGTAATAAAACGGCATCATAAAGACGCCGACAAACACCATCGCAGGAATCGCGCCAATCCAATAGAAATGACTTGTAGCGATGCCGTACTTCGCTCCCGAAGCAGCCATACCAATTACTTCTTGCGCGCCAAGATTCGCGGAAATAAACGCGAGACCGCAAACCCAGGCCGGGATCGAGCGCCCGGCGAGAAAGAAGTCGCTGCTGGTTTTGACATAACGCTTTAAGGCGACGCCAATGCCAATCACAAACGCGAAGTACACTGCCATGATGATCCAGTCGATGCTCGTCAAACCCATCGCTCAACCCTCCAACATTTAATCCAGGCAACAAAGGCTGACTACCGCCCTGCGACCAAATCTCAGCGCACACGCTAATACAACCTTAGGGCTCAGGCCAACAATTATTCCGCGCCCGGTTGCCAATCGCCGTTTTCCGGGTCCTTAACTTATACTTTACTTTTGCTTCGTTAATTAGCCCCCCGCCCACCTTTTCCTCAGAGTGTGACGTAAACGCCTTTAGTTTTGCTTTGGAATAGTATGTTTCCAGGGGGTTGCGGAAGACGATTTAAGCAGCGGCAGAAACAGCATCAAAGCGGTTAACGCTCAGTAGCGGAAGAAGCTCAATTGTGATCAGAAGCTTGGAGCTGCGTTAAGGCGGTGTTCGTGACTTGCATAACAAATTATTGAGTTCATTGGGGCAAAAATGTTTTGGCGGAAGGCGCGTCAATTCTTAAGCGGCTCAAGGATTTGCATATGCGCCGCTTCGGATTCCTCGCCGACGAACGTGTAGCCTTCAATCCAAGTAGCAACGCCCCAAGGATGGTCAGGCCTATTTTCCAGGCACTCGACTCGAACTGCTTTACCGTGCGCCCACACCAGAGTATCCGTATGACCCGCCAATTGAGTGGGCATTCGCATCATAACGGTGAGCACCGTACTGACTAGGATCGGTTGTTTGAGATAGAGATAAACTCCGAACGTGGAAACATCGCGCGTCACGCCTTGTAAAGGTTTGGATAAAAGGGTCCATACTGCGATAGGAATAGCCAAGGGGAATCGCTCTTCCCTACGTCTATCAGTTAGACCCGCCATATATGTCAGCATGCTGTGCAAAATGTAAGCACACCGGTGGCCAAAGGATTTCTGGGCTCGCGAGTGATTCCTGCCTTGTTCCTAAAGTGACTTGACGGATTTTATGGAGATTTGTGAGTTCTCGAATGATTCCTGTGGTGCCGTATAGGGAATGTTTCCCAATCTGGAAGTGCGACCTAGCAGGCCGTCCCAAAATAATTCGGAACCGGTGCTTAGATTAGGCGGACGATTTGCGCTTGCGACAGCAAGAAGCTAACCTTTTAAGGCTATTCAGAGAAGACTATGTTCGCCGACCGGACAAACTGGAATCTTAACCGAAACCGTCTGAGCCAAGCGCTGCAGCAGCATCGGGAGGAGCGGAAAGCGCTGCTCGATCTGACCGTATCTAATCCGACCGAATGCGGATTTGATTTCGACTCTACGGCTATTTTGCAGGGGCTATGCGCGCCATCGGCGCTGCGCTACGAGCCAGATGCGAAAGGCATGGAGTCCGCTCGGAAGGAGATTGCTGCGTATTACGCAGCACATGGAGATGAAATTCCGCCAAGCGACATCATTCTGACAACCAGCACCAGCGAGGCCTATTCATTTGTATTTCGCACGATATGCAATGCGGGCGATGAACTTTTGGTTCCCGAGCCGAGTTATCCGCTATTCGCGTTTCTCGCAGATATTCAGGACGTGAAGATTTCGCGCTATCCTTTGCTCTATGACCATGGATGGCAAATTGATTTTCACGGCCTCGAGCAATCCATCACCGGACGCACACGGGGATTAATTGTGGTTCACCCGAATAATCCCACTGGACATTTCTGCAAACAGGATGAGTTTGCGAGATTAAACGAGATATGTTCGCTGCGGGAGATAGCACTGATCGCAGACGAAGTGTTTCTGGATTATTCCATCGGCGAAAATTCGCCTCGGAGTTTCGCGGCGAATGCGGGTGCGCTCACGTTTACGATGAGCGGTTTGTCTAAAATCTCAGGCCTGCCACAGATGAAAATGGCGTGGCTGGTTACCAGCGGCCCCGGGAAATTCAAGGGGGAGGCGCTGGCACGGCTTGAAATCATAGCGGATACCTATCTTTCGATGAATACCCCCGTGCAGCAAGGTACTGCTGTTTTTCTAAGACAGCGATACAAATTCCAAGAACAATTGAAGACGCGCGTACTTAGGAATCTTACCGAGCTCGACCGGAATCTCGCGGAGCAGACATTCTGCAAGCGTCTTAAATTGGAAGGGGGATGGTATGGCGTGGTGCGCGTGCCGGCGCTGCGCTCCGACGAGGAGCTGGCCATCGAGCTGCTGACAAAGAAAAATGTTTACGTTCATCCCGGCCATTTTTATGATTTCCGGACAGAAGGGTATTTGATCGTTAGCTTAATTACACCGGAACAAGAGTTCAGCGAAGGTATTGGACGCTTGCTTTCTGTATTTTGAGATGCGGTGTGTCTACCACATTTCTGTTTGTTCTTGCAAGAATCAGGCGCGCCCGGTTAAGTTCCATGCGAGGATAATTGGATGAAATTGAGAAGCGCACTGTGGTTGCCCGTTTTTCTTTCGGCGATGTCCCTCGCACAAGACAAGCCAGAAGCTCTTAAAGAAGCTCCCATCGGACTGGAGGTCGGAACGAAGATTCCCGAATTTTCATTGCGCGACCAGTTTGGCCATGCGCAATCCAACATAAGCCTGAAGGGATCAAAAGGCGCGGTGCTGGTATTTTTTCGCTCCGCCGACTGGTGACCCTTCTGCAAAGCGCAGCTCGTGCAACTGCAAACGTCGAGGCAAAGATTCGAGAAACAAGGAATCAAACTCGCGGCTATCAGCTATGACAGCCGCGAAATACTGAGCGATTTTGCGCAGCGCCACGGGATTGAGTTTCCGTTACTTGCCGATCCAGGTTCAAAGATTATCGAGCGCTTTCACGTATTGAACCGGGAAGCAACGGGAATGACCAAAGGAATTCCCCACCCGGGATACTTCTATGTGGACACAAATGGTGTGATTCGGGAAAAGTATTTTGAAGCGAAGTACACGGATCGATTCACGCCGAATAATGTTATCGGAAAACTTTTTCCAGAGCTTTTCGAAGGCGCAGGACAGAAAGTCGACGCGCCGCATCTCCGCCTGGCAATCTCACAAACGGATCGCATTGCCGTGCCGGGCAGCAGGGTCACTTTAATTGCTGATATCGAGCTTCCTCACGATGTGCATGTCTACTCGCCAGGGGTAAAGGGTTACAAGGCGACTGAACTGGTTATAGCCCGATCACCAGATATTGAAATGGCGGGTGTAACGTATCCGGAGGCCAAGATTTTATATCTTGAAGCGATCAAAGAACGCGTGCCTGTGTTCGAGGGAAAATTCCGAATAACGCAAGACGTCACGGTGGCTCGTACGAAGGAATTTGCCGAGTCACTTAGGAAAGATGGAAAAACTATTACTGTGGCTGGGGAGTTGAAATATCAGGCGTGCGATAAGACTACCTGTTACGTGCCAACTTCCGTACCGGTGACGTGGGAACTGGAGATTCTACCGCTCGACCGCCAGCGTTCCCCGGAAACGATTCGACACAAGTAAGAACATCCTGCAGCGGCACCTAGGCAAGCAGGCCACAAGCCCTGACAGTTTCAACGGCTTCGTAGCGATTCCCGGCCTTTAATTGTTTAAGGATGCGATGAATGTGATTTTTGACCGTCTGCTCCGAGAGATTCAGGTCGTTAGCGATTTCCTTGTTCGTCCACCCTTTGGCGACGAGGCTGACGAGTTGCTGCTGCCTGCGCGTCAAGCCAAGTTCCCTCTTTGCGCGGTATACCGGCATATCCTGCGCCTTCTTGGCGATATATCGAAAAAGCGATAGAGAAAATTGAGCGGGGCAAACCGCGTCGCCGTGAGCGATGGTGCGGACCGCGGCTACGACATCGAGTGCAGACGCTTCTTTCAATACGTAGCCCATAATTCCGGAACGCACTGCCCGCAGGAAACTGTCTTCGTCATCCTCCATGCCAATCAGACGTATCTTCCTCTCCTAAACTCCGCTGAGT
>JRHI01000327.1_pt1 | contig 54299 bp, 53 predicted proteins | sample 215371 | NCBI WGS metagenome assembly JRHI01 (sample SAMN02929681, study PRJNA255918) | sediment metagenome | biome: cave system; feature: Ice Cave; material: Sediment; isolation source: sediment from deep within a dark volcanic ice cave with no known source of... ...
CGTGCCAAAATCCACAGCGCTATGAAATATGCAGGCTAGAACGAGCCCCGAGTACGTGCCGTCAAGAACACCGGAGGGACCTTTGTAGTAATGCCCGAGTCCGAAGAGCACCGCGGCGAACAGCATCGCGGCAACGTAAGCAATGTTTGAGCGATTTCCCAGATCGGCAGCCCGGGTCAGCAGGTAACCACGATAGCTAAATTCTTCGCCAAAGGCTGCAAAGGTCCAGACAATAATTAGACTGGTCAGCGCTTGTTTCACGCTCATTCCCGAATTAAGCAAGGAAGAGACGTGTTCCGGTTGACGCCAGAGCCAATTCGCGAACGGTTGGATAACGAGTTCACTGCCCACCTGCAGTACGACGACGGCAGCTACAGCCACGAGAACCGTTTTGCCCCAGAATCATGGTCGAGTGAGTCCGGCTACTTTCCATCCGCCGTCGCGCAGCTTGAACGAGATGCAGAAAAGCGCAAACAGGAAGAAAACCTCGTTCGGCACGACACTAAGATGTTGTGACCGAGAACGAGAAATGTGCCAACGAGTACCTCGAATCCGGAGATCAAGCGGTAGCGGCGCGTAAGACGGTGAGCTTTTGGATTGATCGCGCTTGGCATACTGGGATTGTAGGCGAAAGGCGAGGATGCGCTCATTTCGGAATGATTGCGTTTAACCGTGCGACGGAGGTTACTGCTCTCACCGTGCGTCCCAGTGTTGCTTACCTCGGCATAACGAGGGTATTCACAGACACCTTGACGCTCTGATGGCACGGGGGTAGGCTTTTTCGCCTAATCGGGACACGCATTGGGGAAGCTCAGATGCTGCAAAGAGCGGTGGTGGCGCTTAGGCTAACGATCGCACGTCTCTGGCAGCGTTCCCACTGTCGCCGAAATCGCTCTCCAGGTAATCAACAAGCGGCAGATATGTTCGAGGAAGAAGACGGCTGATCTGTCGTCCTTTCACTAAGCGGAGGTGAACATGAAAATGAAGGTCCTCGCATTAGCCTTGGCTGTCACATTCTCGGGCTTTGCCCTGGCTGACGATAACCATGGAGGCTGCAATATCCCGCAGAGTGTCGTGAGTACCGTGCAGAGCAAGCTCGCTGCGGTCGTCACACTGAACAATGGCGCGATCTTCGGGCAGATTCTGCCGGGGCCGAATCGCATGTGGTCAGCGGTCGTGGATCGCCAAGGCGTGCTCTGCTCGGTCATCAAGACCGGAGACGCGTGGCCGGGCAGCCGTGCCATCGCGATCGCCAAAGCGAGCACCGCCAATGATTTCAGCAATGACGCCTTGGCGCTGTCGACGGCAAATCTCTACGCTGCCACTCAGCCCGGCGGCTCGCTCTACGGTCTCAACAACTCCAATCCCTTCAATCCCGAATTTCTGCCGCAGGGTACCGGCGTGGGCGAGGTTCCGGGTGGCATTATCACCTTTGGCGGTGGCGTGGCGCTGTACCAAAATGGCAAAGTCATCGGCGGCCTCGGGCTAAGCGGCGACAGCGCCTGTGCCGACCATGCGATCGCGTATAGAATGCGAGCTTTGGCACTAGTCGCGCCTCCTGGTAGCGTCGCCGGCCAGGGGCCCGGCGGTACGGATAACATTCTGTACGCACCAGTGAACACGACGCCCACGGGCTTCCAACATCCCCATTGTTTCCCGGGTATAGACATCACCCCGTAACACTCCGGGCGCGCTCAACCCCGACCCCGCGGCACCGGCGGGGTCCTATTTGGGGCGGCGGCGGACCCGCAAGCAGCCATTGGAAAGCGCGAAGCTCGAAGTACTAAGCACGTCGAACGAACGAAGCACGGTGAGCAAAGACGTTCTACTTCGCGCTGCGTTCGAAGAACGCCGGCTTTCGTGCGAGAAGGGCCCGAAGTGCGAATGCGTAGTCCTCGCCGAACACCGTGGGGATCGCTATAAGCGTGGGTCAGGTTACGCGGCGGTCCGGCTCGGTGAGCGCTGGACGAGAGCGTTCTGGTAGGCGGCTTCCTTCGCGGCTACTGCTTCCTGAGCTTGCCAGCAAAGTTTGCAGGCCCGGCAACTCCACACCGGCAACTGAAGCGCTACCTCGAAGGTCTGGCCACGCGGGTCGGCCGCTCTGAGGCGGTCGTTGACCGTCCGCGGTACTACATCGCTACTGCCACATTTTGGGCAACGATTATCACGCATCACACGCTCCTGCGCATCGCGCCGAACGTACGATCCTCCTAAGCCGGCATTCATCAGGATGCCTTCGTCCACCTCCAGCTGGCAGACGTTTCGACAGTATCACGACAGCGACTTTCTGGCCATCGGCAAGTCGACTTTGCCCGCCAAAAAAGTGGCGGAAGCGACTCTTTTGCAACGTTGGCGAAGACGTTCGTTAGTCAGGCTTAACCGTCAGAGTGCGACCGACCCTGAGCAGTCATATTGGGTTACGAATACCGGACGTTCACGCTTGCGGTAAGCGGGGTGCCGCGCGGGACAACGACCCTACGAGCCGAAGCGCTCGAGGTCGCTCCTCCGGCCTGTTCATATTTGGGGGAAACCTCCGGGTGCCGAACCTGTCCCGAATTGCGACGCGGCCCTGCGGGTCCGCGTCGCCGTTTGTGCGCCCAACGACTTACATCCGCGGTTCCCCATTTCCATTGACCCAGATCGTCGGCGGCGGCGGCGCGCCCAGCTGCATGTGGTGCTCAAGGCCGTCGAAGTAATACATTACATCCCAGTAGTCCGGACGCGCCGAACCGGGAACGACTGCGCAGCGCTGGACGTCCTGGCTGTACACCCCGCCCGGGCTCCTTCCGACATTGGCGCCGATCGCAGCTCCCGCTACAGCACCGCCGGCCGTCGCCACGTCCCGCCCACGACCGCCGCCGACCTGGTGCCCGAGCACGCCGCCGATGATCGCGCCAACGACCGCGCCTGGCACGTTAGGCGCAGGCTGCGGTGGCTCGACGACCTGCTGGCGCTCGACCCAGCAGCGCTGCTCCGGCGGACCGACCACCGCGCGAACGGAATGCACCGGAACCTCGAACAGGTGCTCGTCCAGGCGCCGGCCATAGTCGTACGCCGGCGGGGGCGGCGGTGGCGCCGCGACCGGATATTGCGCTTGCCACTCGATGGGCCGCCCCGAAGAGATGCGCTTGCTCAAACCCATCGGGGCCAACGATGGATAGTTGCCGGGGCTCAGAATCGTGCAGCGGCCGCGGAATCCCGCGTCCTCGCACACCTCCCAGCGTCCCTGCTCGACGACCGCCGAGGACGCGCGGTCGTTGAATCCCAGAGGGTCGAAGTTCTCGATGGTCGCGTCGACCCTGAAGCTCGCTCCTCTGAACTCCTCGCCCGAGTAAAAAGTCACTTGCGCGGCGGCCTGCGTCGCCAGCATCAATCCAGCGGAAATCATCGCAAACTTCAGGCTCGATCGCATCGGTTTTCTCCTCATCGTTTCTCCATCTCGCGCTGCAGTCGACGTCGTGTACGCGAACTATAACGCGCGAGGCCACTCTGGCGTTGTGACGGCAACGCCGCCGCCTACGGGCGAAGATCGCCTGGTCGACTGACCGCCGTTCACGCCGAGCGAAGTACGACGAGCTTCGCCACGTCAGCGTGGCACGCCGGCGACCCGTCGTGATTCAGACTTGACGCAGTGGAATCAGTAAGCGGTAACGTCCGGAGTCGACTCGGCGCCGACACGTTATCAAAACTGCGCGACAGGCCGGAGTCGACCCGTTCCGGTCATCCGCACTTCCTAAAAGCTGTCGTTCAAAGGCGTCAACCGCCGATTTGCGGAGTTGTGTGCTTGGCGCGGATCGAGGCGACCACGAAATCACTGGATCACCTCGTCCGCCCTGAGCAACAGCGATTGCGGGATCTTGATGCTGAGCGCTTTGGCGGTAATCAGATTGATCCCCAGCTCGAATTTAGTCGGTTGTTCGACGGGAAGATTAGCGGGCTTGGCACCTTTCAGAATGCGGTCGAGCTGGACACACATCTGGCGAAAAATCTCAGCATACGTCGGCCCGTAACCCATCAGTCCGCCTTCCCTCGCTGCGTCGGCCCACTGATAGATCGCTGGGAGCCGATTCCGCGCCGCATCCTTATAGATTTCCTTGCGCAGGGTATGGAGAAACGGCGAGGCGAGGATATTGAGGGCCTCCGCATGCCAAGCTCGCGCTGATTCCAATGCGCCACCTAGATCTCCGGGACGACGAACCTCCAGAACGTTCAGCGCCACTCCGAGCCGGGCAGCTTCGGCATGCAGCGCAGGCAGGTGGAATGTGCCGGTCGCGGGATCCCACAGAACGGCGACGCGCACGGCGGTCGGGACGGCCGCATTCAGTAGCTGGAGGCGCTTCGCATTGAGCTCCGACGACAAGATGCTAACTCCCGTTACGTTGCCTTCCGGATGGGCCAAGTTCGTGACGTGCCCTTCGCCGGCAAGATCGTCTGTCCCCGCAATGATGGGCGTCGTCGATGTCGCATGCCGGGCCGCTTGGATCCCCAAACCACCAATAGCCATGATCGCGTCCAATTTGAGCCGCGCCAGTTCAGACGCAAGAGCCGGCTCGACACTACGCCATTCGATACCGATACTCTTGCCTTCGACATAACCGAGATCACCTAGGATCCGCCGAATCAGGAGGTTGACGGGATCGGAAGGGGGGAAAGGGTCGATGACGGCAATTCGGAACATCTTCGCCATGTGTTGTGCGACGACGTCGAACGACGCAACGACAAGACCGCCCGCAATGCTGCCGATGAAGCGTCGCCGGTTCATCACTGAAGCACCTCATTGACGAAAGGAAGGCTAGCCATCGTACGCCTCCAGCGGGAATTGAGCGCCGACGACGAGCGGCTTCTCTTAGCAGCATCCCGCTGATCGGCTATCCGACGCAAGCTAACCCAGCCGTCGCGACTATCGCGCGCGCCGCGTCGATGCGCACCACGCTTCCAATCAATTCAAGGCGGCTACGGGCGGCTACTTATATGCAATTGCAGCACTGGTAGGGCCCGCGAGCTGGATAAATTCAAAACGCTTGAACCCAACCTCGTTACACCATTCGCGGAAATCTGCTCCAGTGTAGTCGAAGGCATCACCGAATTCGATTAGCATGTTGAGCGACATCAGCAGGCCAAAGGAATTCTCTCGTCTGGCATCATCAATCAAATTCTCAATGGCGATGAAAGCTCCGCCTTCGGGAAGCGCATCAAATGCCTTTCTCAAAAGCATCTTTTTGTTCTCGAGATTCCAGTCGTGCAAAATATTGCCCATCGTTACGACATCCGCTTTGGGCAGTCCGTCTTTAAAGAAATCCCCTGCGATCACCTTGATACGCTTAGTCATGCCTGCCGCGGCAACGTGCTTTTGAGCGAGAGGCTCCACCGGCGGCAGATCAAACGAATTAAATGTCAAGTGTTGATGGCGAGCACCGATGGTCCGCGACAAGAGTGCTAGGGCGCCGCCGATGTCGCTTACGGTCTTATATCTAGAAAAGTCGAATTTTTCCGCGAGCAGCGTAAAGTTAGCTGCTTGCAAGCCAGCCATCGCATCAAGAAAGTTACTAAGTCTAACTTGGCTCGAGTAGAGTTCTTCGAACATTGATTTGCCACCGTGCTTCACCTCGTTCTGAGGTTGGCCGGTTTTCAGCGCCGTACCGAGATCGTTCCAGAACCCAAACAGGCGTGCATTTAGCATCTCCGGCAAGCCGCCGATGTACATGGGACTGGTCTTGTTCAGGAAAGCCGCCGTCTCCGGTGTGTTCTTGTATTTTCCTTCGGGACCATCTCCATCCCGATCAAGAAACTTTAGCGCCACCAAGGCGTCGAAAAAATCATAGATCCCTCGAGGATGCAATGCGAGCGATTCGCCCAGTTGTGACGCCGTCATCTTCCCATCCCCGAGCGTCGTAAATAGATCGAATCCCACGGCTGTCAGCAACACCTTAGAAGCCCAGAAGGCGGTCGCCGTTTGCATGATGTGGCTGGGATTGAAGTGTTCCTTCATCATTCGTTCCCTCTTAGATGGATTTGATTGACCTCGACGCAAGCTGACGACCGCTTACGGGCAATTTTGGCGACGACGCCGACGGTCTGCAACTGGCCCGATTCAAGACATTCGTGAAGCCCGCAATCGACCCAATGGAGCCGTTCGCTGTTTCTCAAAAGCAGACCCACATTGCACAGTCGCATGAGTAGCCGCCAAGGCACGGCGTTCCGAAAGCATTGCAGCTGCAACGGCAACTGTGCTTGCGACGTTCGCCTCTGACCCGCACAACCGAACTCCAATACTCAGGCTCGCGTGATTGAAACACCTGGCCGTCTCGGTCAATGGTGGAATCACAAGGTGCCGAAGGCCGGCGTATTCGTCATGGTCGCTCGGCTGTCTCCTCCGATGCGAGCTCTATGGCTTCCTCGAGCGTCAAAGCGCGGCCTTCCTGCCAAGCGCGGTCGAAGGAAGCATCATCTGCGGCGGCCGCGCGCGCTGCCTCCACGCGCTGGTCGTAACGGGGCGGGTCCGTTGGCGACAGCGGCGTCCCAATCTCCTCCCGCAATCGCTCCGCCGCGCCCCAAATGTGCGCGGCGCGCAGCGAGTTGACGAGAGCAGCGGCCACTGTCGCCAGTTCCTCCAGAGCACGGGCAAGCCCCAGCCGGTCGCCCAGCTCGCGTCGGTTTGCCAGACTCTCCGTGTGGAGTGCCCCGGCAGAGACAAAGATCGCCCTGCGAGTAAGCCACGATCCCGAGGCTGTGCAAACTGCTTGCGATGCCATCCCGATCCCCCAGGTCTCGACCAATAACCAGGCTCTCCTGATGCAGCGCTCTGCCCGCCGAAAAGTCACCTTGATCGCATGCCACAAGTCCCAGGTTGTTCAGCGATCCGGCGACACCCCTGCGGTCGCCCAATAGTCGATGGATCGCCAGGCTCTCCTCGTCCAACGCTCGCGCGGCCGGATAGTCGCCCTGTTGATAGGCCAGCACGCCTGCGGTCTTGAGCGCCTTCGCGCGCTCCTGCGTTGGCCCTTGAGTTCCCTTCTTTGCCAGGACCCGCATACACGACTCCCGGCCCTCCGAGAGATATCCGCGCGCCCACCAGAACCGTTGCAGCGCCCCGCAAAGCCGAAGACCGCCTCGCGATCCTGCCTCGATGAGGCTCCACTCCAGCGCCGACCGCAGGTTATCGTGCTCCTCTTCCAGACGTCGCAGCCACTCTGCCTGCTGCGCACCCATCAGTTTCGGCTTTGCCTCCTCCGCCAACGCGAGGAAGCAGGCCCGATGCCGCTCGCGCACGCGTTCGGCCTCGCCAGCGGCGATTAACCTGTCCCTGGCGTACTCGCGGATCGTTTCCAGCATCACCAAGCGCGGTTCGCCATGGGCCTCGGTCTGCTTCACCAGGCTCTTGCCGACCAGCGATTCCACGGTCTCGAGAACATTCAACGCGGGTTCGATAGTGCAGACCGCCTCGATCGCTTCCAGGGTGCAGCCTCCGACAAACACGGAGAGCCGCCGGAACAGTGAGTTGTTCCTGCAACTGTCGGCCGGCGGCTTCGCGCACCTCGAAGGCCTGGGCGATCGTCTGCAACACCAGCGCCGGATCGCGCAGCGCCGCCAAGGGGACAAAGAACACCCCATGCTCGAAGTCATCGACCATGTCGGCGGCGGCTTGCAGGGCGAGGCGGGTCTTGCCGGTACCGCCGACGCCGGAGAAGGTCAGCAGGCGCAGCTTGGCGTTGGACAATTGTTCCTTGATGGCGCCAATCTCGTGCTCGCGACCGATGAAGGGCGTCGTCTGCGCCGGCAGATTGTTGGGGCGCGCGTCGAGGGTCTTGAGCGGCGGGAAGTCGGCCGGGAGATCGGGCGCGATGACCTGAAACACGCGCTCCGGGCGGATCAAGTCCTTCAATCGCCGCTCGCCCATGTCGCGCAGGGCGACCTCGGCAGGAAGATGGTCGCGCACCAGTTCCTCGGTGGCCAGCGAGAGGAGGACTTGTCCGCCGTGCGCCGCTTCCATCAACCGCGCCGTGCGGTTCAGTGCCGGGCCGTAGTAATCACCCCCGCGTTGTTCCGCCGTGCCGCTGTGCAGGGCCATCCGCGACTTGATGGACAGCTCGCCCCAGGCGTGGGCCTTCAGCGCCCGCTGCGCGGCCAGGCAGGCCGCGATCGCATCGGCCGAGATCGCAAACGCCGCATGGGCACCATCGCCGGTGGTCTTGACCAGATAGCCATCGTTGGCCTCGATGGCGTCGCGCAGGATCGCATCGTGGTGCGCCAGCGCCTGCTGCATCGCCGCGTGCTGCGTCTCCCACAGCCGCGTGCTGCCCTCGATGTCGGTGAACAGGAACGTGACCGTGCCGCTCGGCAGAAAGCGGTCAGCGCGCGGGGTGAGAGGCATGGGGCATTCTCGACTAAAGCAACGGGCTCAACATTCGCGCCAGGTTCTCGATCACCTTGACCGGCGGCGGCCGTTGTCGCCAGCTCGCCAGCGTCAGCATCTCTCCCTCGCGCAGGTAACGCGCCTGCTCTTCCCCCAGTCTCTTGCACGCGCCTCGATCGTAGAGCAGGACCACGATTTCGGCGTTGAGCGAAAACGAGCGAATGTCGAGGTTGGAGGATCCGATCCACGCGATCTGATCATCGACGGTGATGTGTTTCGCGTGCAGGAAACGCTTGCCGTAGCGGCAGATGCGCACGCCTGAGCTCAGAAGCTCATCGTAGTAGGAGCGCTGGCCGAGACACACCAGGATCTGGTCCATCTGCAGCGGCACCACGAGCGTCACCTCGACTCCGCGCAGCACCGAGGTTTGCAGCGCCTGCAGCAGCGCGCCATCCGGGATCATGTAGGGCATCGTGATCACGATCCGCTGCGTTGCCGCGTGGATCAGGGACACGACCACCCGCTGGTTGTTCTCCCGAGGATAGCCGGGGCCGCTCGGCAGGGCTTGTGCCGGAACGTCGCCGGCGATCCGTGGCTCGGGAAAGTAGCGCGCCTCGCCAAGAAATTCGTCCACTTCGACGTACCAGTCGTCGGCGAAAACGGCCTGGAGCTCGAGCACGATCGGCCCGCAAAGACGAACGCTGAGCTCCTCGTAGGTGAGCCCGCGCTTGAATGTCGAATCGATCAGGTTTTGCGACCCGATGTAGCCGATGTCGCCGTCGATGACCGCGATCTTGCGGTGGTTACGCAAGTCTATGCGGCCGGTATGCCTGCGAAAAAATCCCACCCGCATGGTTTCCTCGGCCAGGATCCCCGCGCTCAGCAGCCGCGGCTGTATGCGCTGGAACTCCGGCCGCGACCCGAGTGAATCCGCCAGCACCCGGCATGCAACGCCTCGCTGGACCGCGCGCTCCAGCGCGGCGAACGCGCGCCACGCGGTGGCGTCGTCGGCGATGATGTAGAACAAGAGGTGAACGTGGTCATGCGCCATGTCGATGTCGGCGACCAGGCGGTCGATCGTGACCTGGTAGTCGGCGAGAATTTCGGCGGAGTTTCCGCCAAGAATCGGAAAATCGCCGAGATTTTCCGCCAGCGTTACCGCGTGCTGCAGCTCCGCGCTGAGGTCGGGATGAAAAATATTGGCGTCCTTCGCCAGGCGCTCGTAGGTGGGCTTGGCCAGGGCTTCGAAGTCGGCATGCCGCACTACCCGCCAGACCGGCAGCGTGGGACGTCCGATCAGGAGGTACAGGATCAACCCTGCGGCGGGCTCGAAGAATATCAGCAGCAGCCATCCCTTCGCGGCGTCGGGTGAGCGACGGAAAGGCACGATAACGATCATCGCCAGCCGCACTGCCCATTCGGCGGCGAAGAAAATGGTCAACCAGAATTTTTGATCGTAGAGGAGATCGGGCACTTTGGCTTCGCGTTGGTTTTCAGGCCGCGCGTGAGACGAAAAAACCCGATCGGCCGGCCGACGCTGGCGGCGCGGATGGGCGCACTTCGGCGGCCATTCTACCCGTTGCTTCGGCGTCGACTCGCGACTGGGACCCCGCTCCCGGACGCGCGTCGATGCTATTCTGCCGATGAATGATGGTTTCAACCCCGGCGTCAACGGTGGTGTGGGTCAAGCTATCGCGCTCGCGGCCCTATCTGGAGAATTCCAATGAAGCTCAAGGACAAGACTGCGATCGTGACCGGCGCGGCAAGCGGCATCGGCAAGGCGATCGCGCTGAGGTACGCGGGCGAAGGTGCCAAGGTCGCGATCGCCGATCTCGACAAGGGCGCAGCCGACGCTGCGGCTGGCGAGATCCGGGCCGCGGGCGGGCAGGCGCTCGGAATCGCGATGGATGTCACCAGCGAGCGGGCAGTGAACGACGGCGTCGCTGCGGTGGTCGCAGCGTTTGGCGGCGTCGACGTGCTGGTCAGTAACGCCGGCATCCAGATCGTGCATCCGATCGAGGACTTCAGCTACGACGAATGGAAGAAGATGCTCGCCATTCACGTCGACGGCGCATTTCTGACCACCCGCGCGTGCCTTCCGCATATGTACGGCTCCGGCCGTGGCGGCAGCATCATCTACATGGGATCGGTGCATTCGAAGGAGGCGTCGGTGCTCAAGGCCCCCTACGTCACCGCCAAGCACGGTCTGATCGGCCTGGCGAAGGTTGTCGCCAAGGAAGGCGCCAAGCACGGCGTGCGCGCCAATGTGATCTGCCCCGGCTTCGTGCGCACGCCGCTGGTGGAAAAACAGATTCCCGAGCAGGCGAAAACGCTCGGCATCAGCGAGCAGGACGTGGTGAAAAAAGTGATGCTCAAGGACACCGTCGACGGCGAGTTTACGACCGTCGCCGATGTTGCCGAGGTTGCCCTCCTATTCGCATCGTTCCCCTCGAATGCGCTGACCGGCCAGTCGCTGGTCGTCAGTCACGGTTGGTTCATGCAGTAAGCGCGTGCCAAGGCTCACAGCGCCGGCTCTCCCATCGTCTTGGCTGACAGCGCTCAGGCACAACACGCCGACTTCGTCTTCGTTTCGGTTTTCCCCTGGCCAGCCGGCGCGCAGCAACGCGCCGATGCATCGTCCTGGGTCGCGGCGACATCCTCGCCGTACACCGGAATCGTGCCGAGGCCGTGAAAGGTCTCCCATGCAATCCCGGCCGGATCGGTGACCCAATACTTGTCCGAACGCGCGTAGCAGCAGCTGGCGTCCTTTTCCTCGACCAATCCGCGGTCCGCGGCCAGCAGTTGTTTGCGCATACCCTCGAGCTCATCGGCGGTGTCGACCTGCAGACCGAGATGATTGACGCCGGCTGTACCGCCTCGGCGCGAAATCGCGAAGTTCACTCGTGGATCGTCCAGCATCCATTTGGCGTAATCGGCCTTGCGCACTGAGGGCTCGCCGCCAAACAGCGTCGAGTAGAAGCGAATGCTCTGTTCGAGATCGGACACAGCGACGTGAACGTGAAAGCGTTTCATGCGACTCTCCATTTGGGATGAACTACGGGTTTCGGGTCTGACGGCGCGATGCGCCCGAGCCCCGACGGCATGCAGGGGGAAGGGCAGGTCGCATCGTCCCCCGGCGCGCACGCGCCGCTTGCGCGGCAGCAGTTTTCCGCGAGGTAGCCGAGCAGGGCGTTCATCGCCGAGAAATCGGCGCTGTAATAGATGAAGCGGCTCTGCTGTCTCGCACGAACAAGTCCGGCCTGCGACAGCTCGCGCAGATGAAACGACAGCGTGGCTGGGGCGAGCTTGAGCGAGTCACCAATACTCCCCGCCGACAAGCCGGCGGGGCCCTGCTGAACCAGCATCCGGAAGATCGCCAGGCGTGTTTCCTGGGCAAGTGCGCCGAGCGCTTGTACGGCGGTCTTCGATTCCATAATTCCAGTAGTATGGAAATAATTGGTAAAGTCAAGCGTCCTGTCGCTATTTCTCTTTGTCGCCCTTTTGCCGTAGCCAGCGCCAGAGGATCCAGGGGACGGCGAGCATGGTGACCACTACCCACAAGGCGACTGCGAGCTGTCCGCGTCGAGGCCTCACCGTCAAAAGGTCGGGATCGCGCAACGCCGCCGGAAAGGGACGCACGGGCACAGGGATGATCTTGGCCAGCGCCGGGTCGGACGGAACGCGAGCCGTGTACTCGTCGACGCTTACAATAGGCGAGTCGCCCCATACGCGGCTTGACGGAAGCTGCGGCACCCGCAGGAAGACCAGCGCCTCGATGTCCTCGGCCAGCAAGGTTTCGAACCGGGAAGCGCGGCGTGCGGGCTGGCCACGTGCCAGGCGCAACAGGTCGGCGCCGATCTCCTCGAAGGAAATCGCCGGAAAGAGCCGGGTCCGGTCCTCGGTCAGATAATTGAACGTCTTCGCCGCCTTTGCCAGGCTGCGGTCCCGCAACGCGATATAGGGCAGGCCCAGCGCCGCCAGCAGCCGCCTGGTCGGCCCGCGCGAGCGCACATCCCACCCGACCGCCCGCAGCACATCGATGGTGATGCTCGCGCAGTTCATCGTGGCGTGGTCGTAAACGAGCTGGTGACGATAGAACTGGTTGTAGACGCGGCAGAGCGCACCTTGCACACGGCTCGCCGTGCGCTCGTCCTTGAGAACAGCGACGATCAGATACGACGGCCGGTACCACGCCTGGCCGCTGTTGAGATCGGTCAGATAATTGTCGAGCGGCACCACTGCCGCGGCAATGCCTTTTTCGCTGAACGCGTCGAGGGTGTAGAAATTGTTCGCAAGCCAGTCGCCCATGGCTCCGTCCGGAGCGACACGGCCGGTGACCATCGCGAAGTGACCGCCGTGCGCTTCGTCATCGTCGCCTTGCGCACCATTGAGCATCGCGGCGAGGATGGGCTTGCCTTCCCATCGCCTCGGCGCGCCGGGCTCGCGCTCCCACAGCGTTACGGCGGCAAATGCGCTTCGCGCGCCGCCGACGGGCTCTTCCCGGACCAGCGTTCGAATGCCTTCCGCCGTCGCCTCGACCTGTCGCAGCGGCGCGCGGTCGTCGAGCCTGAAAGCCTCGGGCCAGATCGTTCGCGCGACAAACGTTCCTTCATGCAGGGTGCCGCGCATCGTGAGCGGCTGCTGTGCAAGGAATGCGATCGATGTGTCGTCGTAGTAGGATCGGTTGAGCGCGATCTTCGGGACGACTTCGAATTTCCATGTGTTGCCGTCCGCTTCGACGCGTGTCCCCTTGGTAACGAGCTTTGCGCCACGAATCGTTTGTGGCGCCGCGATCCAGATAAGCGATGGATATTCCAATGGCATCCCAATCGCATGTCGGGCGGCCCATGCGGCGATATCTTCAATCGCGCTCGTGTCACGCGCAAAGCCGCAGACGGGCAGCCCGGCTCGCGCGATTGCGATGGGTTCGTCCTCGAAGTACCAGAGCGCTTGAGGAATGACGCTACCCAGCGCAAGCGCGCTGCGACCGGTGGTCAGGAAAAAATTACGGGCGTCATACAACCCGAGATTTCCGGCGGCCAATGTGGAACGGATCGGAGGCGGCTGAGTCACAGGTAGGCGGTCGGCCGGCGCTGTCGGAGGCATATGTCGCCGCGCCGGCAGCGCGAATTGTGCGGCAGACGCCGCATGTTGGCCAGCGCCGTAAGTTTTTCCGCATTTCCTCGACAACACGTGTGATCATCAACGTTCGACGAAAGCGACCATGTCCAAGCCGGCCACCGCACTGCACACCGTCGCCGAACAATCGGCGCGCGGCAATGTCCGCCTGATCGACCGCCGCAACGCCCACGCAGAGCCTGACGATGAGCGCGCTGCGCTCGTTGACGGGTTGTTTGCCGTTCCCGCGGTCATTTCGCCCAAGTACTTCTACGACGACATCGGTTGCACGTTGTTCGAGGCGATCTGTTCCCAGCCGGAGTACTATCCGACGCGCACCGAGCGTGCAATTCTTACAACGCATCGCGACGCGATCGTTCGGGCGGTGGGAACCGGTCGCCAGGTCGTCGACCTCGGCGCCGGGGACTGCGCCAAGGCGGCGCTTCTCCTTCCCGCGCTGCATGCGCGGCGCTACGTCGCGGTGGACATCGCCGCTGCGGCCATCGAGCCCGCCCTGTCGCGGCTGACGCCCGTGTTTCCCCGAGTCGAGCTCATGGGCGTGGTGACGGATTTCTCGCGCCGGCTGGATCTGGCAGGTGCCATCGACGCGGGCCCTGTCACCTTCTTTTATCCGGGGTCGAGCATCGGCAATTTCACGCCGGACGAAGCTCATACCCTGCTGCGTCGGGTGCGCGATCTGTGTGGTCCGGAGAGCGGTCTTCTGATCGGGGTCGATACCAAGAAGGACAAGGCGCGTCTCGACGCCGCGTACAACGACGCGCTCGGCGTTACCGCGGCGTTCAATCTGAACGTGCTCAACCACGTCAACAAGCTCGCCGATTGCGACTTCACGCCCGCGGGATTCGCTCACGTCGCGTTTTACGAGCCGATCAAGGGCCGTGTGGAAATGCATCTCGAATCGCGTTACCTTCAGCGCGTGCGCATCGGCGAGCGTGAGCGCGTATTCGTTGCGGGCGAGCGCATCCACACCGAGAATTCCTACAAATACACTCCCGGCGAATTCGCGGACCTGCTGGGCAGTGCGGGCTTTACCGAGCTGTGCTTGTGGCAGGACGACGCCGGAGATTTCGCGGTTTTCTATGTCAGCTAGCGCGCTGGTCGACTCGAGTCCCGCGCCAGCCGTATTCCGGTAAATTGCCAGCGGGCCGAGGCGGGAAAAAAGTTGCGATAGGAGGCGCGAAGATGCGACGCGGGTGAGACACATGAGCCGCCGCGCAGAACGTACTGGTTGACCATGAACTTGCCGTTGTATTCGCCGATGGCGCCGGCGGCGGAACGATAGCCCGGGTAGGGCGCGTAGGCGCTTTGTGTCCACTCCCAGACGTCGCCGAAAAGTTGCGAGGGAACGGCCGCTGATGCGTCCGCGGGCCGCGGCGCAAGGGATCCGGATTCGATGAAATTGCCCCCGACCGGACATCCTGACGCGGCGACTTCCCATTCGGCCTCGCTTGGCAGCCGTGCGCCGGCCCAGCGGGCGTAGGCATCCGCTTCGAACAAGCTCAGATGGCACGCCGGAGCGCCGATGCAAAGGGGGGTCACTCCGTGCAGCCCGAATTCGAGCCAACCGTTTCCGTCTTGCTGCCAATAAAGCGGTGCGTCGATCGAGTTCGCCGCCAGCCAGTCCCAGCCTTCCGAGAGCCACAATTCCGGCCGCCGGTAGCCGGCGTCGTCGACGAAGGCGAGATACTCGCCGTTGGTCACCGCGCGGCTGGCAAGCGAGAAGGCATTGACGAATTGCCGATGACGAGGCGTTTCGTTATCGAACGCGAAACCGCTGTCGTCGTGGCCGATGTCGGCGATTCTTTCGTCGAATTCTATCCAGGCCAGGAACGGCACGGCGATCGCGAAATCCGCGGCATCGCGCGAAGGCGCATACGCGGGCTTCAGCGGATTGCACGAAAGCAGGTGCAAGACATCGGTGAGGATCAATTCCTGATGCTGCTGCTCGTGGTTCAGGCCCAGTTCGATCAGCGCGTTGACGCTCGACGGCAGCGGGCCGACATCCATGAGCCTGGCCATCGCCGCGTCGACGTGCGCACGGTAGGCGCGAACTTCCTCCAGCGAGGGTCGCGACAGCAAACCGCGCCGGGGACGAGGATGCTTCTCACCGATCCCGTTGTAGTAGGAATTGAACAACGTGCGAAACGCTGGATGGAACACCCGGTACCCGGGCAGATGCGGGGCGAGAATAAACGTCTCGAAGAACCAGCTCGTATGCGCGAGATGCCACTTGACCGGACTGGCATCGGGCATGGACTGGATCGCGCAATCCTCCGCTGACAGCGGAACCGCAAGCTGTTCGGTCGCAATGCGTACCGTCCGATAGCGCGACGACATCGACACCACCTTCGGTGATTGCGCGGCCGGCCGACCGCGATGCGCATGCTGTGCCGGCAGGCGATCGTTCATGCGGCAGACGCCTGAGCTTGCCCGGCCATGGGCGCGGTGCGTCCGTCGTCGACGACGACCCGCGGCGGTCCGGCGATGATCTTGCCGATCACCGTCGCACGATCGAAGCCATCGGTGCGGAATGCCCGCAAGACATCGTCGACCGCGTCGAGCGAGCACGCGACGAGGAGGCCGCCCGAGGTCTGCGGGTCGGTCAGCAGCGCACGCTCCGTGACGTCAATATCGCCGTCGATCTCGTTGCCATAACTTGCCCAGTTGCGACTCGACGCACCGGTCACAAGCCCAAGTCCAGCCAGCTCGGCCGCGTCGGGCAACAGCGGCACGCGATCGAACGCGATCTCGGCGCCGACGGCGGAAGCGCGGCAGACTTCCAGCAGATGTCCGAGGAGGCCGAAGCCGGTGACGTCGGTCAGGGCATGAACGCTTTTCATCGCGCCGAGCGCGATGCCCGGAGTATTGAGCTTGGTTGCGGTGGCGAGCATCGTTTCGTAACGACCCGCGGGCAGCTGCTTTTTTTTCAACGCCGCGCTGTAGATGCCGACGCCAAGAGATTTGCCGAGGATCAATGCATCGCCAACAAGTGCGCCTCGATTGCGCTTGATGTGCTCGGGATCGACCAGACCGATGGCGACCAAGCCATAAATGGGCTCGACGGAATCGATGGTGTGTCCGCCCGCGACCGGGACGCCAGCTTTGGCGCACAGGGATTCGCCGCCATCGAGAATGCGACGGATCGTATCGACCGGCAGTCGGTCGACCGGCATGCCGACTATCGCCAGCGCGAACAAGGGTGTGCCGCCCATGGCGTACACGTCAGACAGTGCGTTGGCCGCGGCGATGGCTCCGAAGTCGAAAGGATCATCGACGATGGGCATGAAAAAATCCGTGGTCGCGACGATCGCCTGGCGGTCGTTGATGCGGTAGACCGCCGCGTCGTCGGCTGTCTCGATACCGACCAGAAGATCGAGGGGGACGATCCCCGGCGACGATCGGGCGATGATGTCGCGCAGCACCGCCGGCGAAATCTTGCAGCCGCAACCGCCGCCGTGGCTGAAATCGGTTAGGCGTAAGCAGGTCGGTGGGGAAGTGTCCATGCCGCTATCTTGTTATGGGAATGGCCGAAGCCACGTTTTTCATTCCAGCGTTGCTGAGACATTTTAATCCCAAGCCGGTTCGGTCGCGCTGTGGACGCGCTGCGGACGCGCTTTCGGGCACGCTGCCCGCGCCTTAATCGGCCGCAAGCTCCGTGTCACCGGTTCACGTTATCATGACGCCCCGACGATGCAGTAGTCTTCCGTCCGACATAAGCACCCGATCGCTCCTACATGATCTCCAGCGAAACGCTGCAGAACCTCAAGCACGCCGGCACCGCCACGCTCACCACCCAGTTGTTCAAGCGCGGCCTGCGCAATGTTTTCGTACAGGGCATTCGCCGGATGAGCGCGGCGAAAGAAAATATGGTCGGCGAGGCATTCATTTTGCGTTACATCCCGGCGCGGGAAGATCTCGACTTGATCAGCGCCTTCGACAACCCCGAGCACCCTCAACGCAAGGCCATAGAGACCGTGCCTCCCGGGCATGTCCTGGTCATGGACTGCAGGCGCGAGACGCGCGCCGCGTCTGGCGGGGACATCCTGTTGACGAGGCTGAAAGTGCGTGGCGCCGCGGGCATCGTGACCGACGGTTGTTTGCGCGATAGCGAGGCCATCGGCATGATGGACTTTCCGGTGTATGGCGCCGGCGGCAGCGCGCCTCTCAACCTTGTTTGCCATCACGCGGTCGACATTAACCTGCCCATCGCGTGCGGCGGCGTGGCGGTGTTTCCCGGCGACGTTCTGGTCGGCGACGGCGAGGGCGTTGTGGTGATACCGCGACACCTGGCCGACGAGGTTGCCCGCGACGCGCACGAGCAGGAAACGCTCGAGGAATTCATGCTGGGCGAAATCGCCGGAGGGCGGGCTTTGCCAGGCACCTATCCGCCGAACGCGGACACGCTGGCGCGTTATCGTGAATGGCGACAACGGCGGAGCGAGAAATGATCCGGCGTTCGGTGTCGAATTGCTGCAAACATGCCCGAAATTCGAGGAGGAACATTCAGATGACAATGCCGATGATCAAGCTGAAGACAGCGCTTGCGCAATGCACAGTCGCCGCGCTTGTCGCGCTTGCCATGGCCGGCCCTGCCAGCGCGGAAGTTTCCGAGCTGCGCATCACCAAGCAGCCCAGCATCATTTATCTCCCGCTGGTCGTCATGGAGCAGAACAAGCTAGTCGAAAAGCACGCCAAGGCCGCAGGGCTTCCGGAATTCAAGATGACCTGGATCACGTTCAACAGCGGCGGCGCCGCGACCGATGCGCTGTTGTCGGGCAGCGTCGACCTGGTCACCAGCGGTGTTTCCAATTTGCTGCTGCTGTGGGAGCGCACCAAGGGTCAGGTAAGCGGGGTGACCAGCGTCGGTGGCTTGCCGATGTTGCTGGTGACACGCGATCCCAACGTCAAGACGCTCAAGGACTTCACCGACAAGGACAAGATTGCAGTACCCACGATCAAGGTATCGAGCCAGGCCATGGTGCTCAAAATGGCCATGGAAAAGATGTACGGCGAAGCCTCGCGCGATAAGCTCGACCCGATGACGATTCAGCTCGGGCATCCGGATGCGATGATCGCGGTGGTCAACGGCAGCAGCGAGGTCAACAGCCATTTTTCGGCACCGCCGTATCAGTACAGCGAGTTGAAGGCCCCGGGCGTGCACCTGGTCCTGGATTCGAGTGACGTGTTCGGCGGCCCTGCGAGCAATGCGGTGGTCTTCGGCACGCGCAAGTTCTACGACGCAAACCCGAAAACGATTGCCGCGTTCGTCGCCGCGCTTGAGGAGGCCGACCAACTCATCGCGCGCGATCCGGCAGGTACTGCAAAAATCTACCTCGACGCGACCAAGGAGAAATATTCGGTCGAGGAGATTGTCGTCATGATCAAAGCACCGAACGTTGTGTACTCGACAACTCCCAACGCGACCATGGTGTTCGCAAACTTCATGTTCAAGACCGGGCTGATCAAGACCAAGCCGGCAAGCTGGAAGGAGTTCTTCTTCCCCGTGGCGCATGGCCTCCCAGGGACTTGAGACCGGGGTCGGGCGGCTCTTATCGGGGGCGCGTTCGACCGGCTGCGGGCTTCTTTAGGCGACACTTCAATAACCACACTGCGAGCGATTGAAAGCAAAGACCTTTTCACCAGAGTGCGGGAGGCGTAATATCGCGGCACTTAAGTGGAGCCCCGACACGCGTGAAGCCTAAGCTTCGATAGGCCAGATCGGCGAATAAACGCGAGACGCCGGGTCGCTTCCCTAGACGGAGGAAAAGGTTTGAAGCCGACGGACATCGCGACACCGGATTACTTTCACAAGGTTGTCGATTGCCAATGGGCATGTCCGGCCCATACTCCCGTTCCCGAATACATCCGGTTGATCGCCGCCGCGCGTTACAGCGACGCCTACATGATCAACTGGCAGTCGAACGTCTTTCCCGGAATTCTTGGCCGCACCTGTGACCGGCCCTGCGAACCCGCATGTCGTCGAGGGCGCGTGGAAGAGGGCGAAGACGGAGTCAAACCCGAGCCGGTCGCGATCTGCCGACTGAAACGCGTCGCCGCCGACAAGAAGGACGACATCCGCCACCGGCTGCCGAAACGCGCCATCCGAAAAAACGGCAAACGCATCGCATTCGTCGGTGCCGGACCGGCGTCGCTCACGGCGGCGCGCGACCTCGCGCCGCTCGGCTACCAGTGCACGATCTACGATGGCGACGTGCAGGCGGGCGGGATGATCCGCAGCCAGATCCCCAAATTTCGCCTGCCGGAAACGGTGATCGACGAGGAGGTCGGGTATATCCTCGATATGGGCATCGAGTTCCGCGGCGGCACGCGCATCGACAGTCTTGCCGGATTGCTGGGTGAAGGCTACGACGCGGTAATGGTGGGCAGCGGCGCACCGCGCGGTCGCGACCTGGATCTGCCCGGCCGCAAGGAAGCGGCAAAGAATATTCACATCGGCATCGACTGGCTGTCGAGCGTTTCCTTCGGACACGTCGACAAGATCGGCAAGCGGGTGATCGTCCTGGGCGGCGGCAATACGGCGATGGATTGCTGCCGCAGCTCGCGTCGTCTGGGCGGAGACGACGTCAAGGTGATCGTGCGCTCGGGCTTCGACGAGATGAAGGCTTCTCCGTGGGAAAAGGAGGATGCCATGCACGAAGGCATTCCGATCATCAACTACCACGTGCCCAAGTCGTTTACGCACGAAGGCGGCCGTCTCACCGGTGTCATGTTCGAGAAAGTTGCCGCGACCAAGGACGAGCAGGGCCGGCGCCAGCTGGTAGCGACCGGCGAGCCTGAAATTCATATCGCCTGCGACGACGTGCTCATCGCCGTCGGCCAGGAAAATGCCTTTCCGTGGATCGAGCGCGACGCCGGCGTCGAGTTCGACAAGTACGGGTTGCCTATCGTCGACAAGACCACGCTGCGGTCGACGCAGCCGAAAGTGTTTTTCGGCGGCGACGCCGCGTTCGGGCCCAAGAACATCATCTGGGCGGTCGCGCACGGCCACGACGCCGCGATCTCCATCGACAATTTCTGCCAGGGCGAGGACCTGCTCAAGAGGCCTCCTCCGCTGGTGAACCTGATGTCGCAGAAGATGGGCATCCACGAATGGAGCTACGACAACGACGTCTCCAACGATCAGCGCTACAAGGTGCCGCTCAAGGATGTCTCGATCGCGCTCAAGAACATCAAGGTCGAGGTCGAGCTCGGCTTTGACGCGGCGCAGGCGTTCGCGGAAGCGCAGCGCTGCCTCAATTGCGACGTGCAAACCGTGTTCGCGCCGAAGCTTTGCATCGAATGCGACGCCTGCGTCGATATCTGTCCGATGGATTGCATCACCTTCACCTGCGACGGCGACGAAACCGAGCTCCGGACGCGATTGAACGCGCCATCGCGCAATCTGACGCAGGATCTGTACATCGCGAACGGGCTCAAGACCGGCCGCATCATGGCCAAGGACGAGGACGTGTGCCTGCATTGCGGTCTTTGCGCCGAGCGTTGCCCGACGGGGGCTTGGGACATGAAAAAGTTCTACCTCGATTTGAGGCTCGCCGATCATCGATGCCATGCCGGACCGGTTATGCGTCCCAGACGCGCGATTCCGCTGGGAGACGCGGCCGAATGAAGCCCAGTGTTGCGCCGATCGAGCGCGTCAATGACTTTGTCGTCAAGTTTGCCAATGTCAATGGTTCGGGCTCGGCGTCGGCCAACCTGCTCTTCGCGAAGGCCATTCTGCGCATGGGCGTGCCCGTGGCGCCGCGAAACATCTTTCCATCCAATATTCAGGGCCTGCCCACCTGGTTCGAAGTGCGGATCAGCGAAGCGGGGTGGCGCGGCCGGCGCGGCGGCGTCGACCTCATGGTGGCGATGAATCCTCAGACCTGGGATCAGGACCTGAAGGAAATCGAGCCCGGCGGATACCTGTTCTACGATTCGACCAAGGCGCTGCCGGCGTCGAAGTTCCGCGACGACATCACGGTCATCGGCGTTCCACTGACGGAAATCTGCAACCGCGAGTACACTGACTCGCGCCAGCGGCAGCTGTTCAAGAACATCATCTACATCGGCGCGCTCTCCACGTTGCTGGAGATCGAGCCGGAAGAAATCGCCGAGCTGATCGGCGAGCAATACAAAGGCAAGGAAGCGCTGCTCAAACCGAACGTGCACGCGATGCACATGGGACGCGTCTATGCCGAGAACAACCTGGACTATCCGCTGGGGATCCGGGTCAGGCGCGCCAACGCCGTCGGCGAGCGGATATTCATCGAGGGCAACAGCGCGGCGGCGCTTGGATGCGTCTATGGCGGCGCCACAGTTGCGGCGTGGTATCCGATCACGCCGTCGTCATCGCTGGCCGAGGCCTTCACGCGCCACTGCCGGAAGTTTCGCACCGACGCCGCGACCGGCAAGGCACGCTACGCGATCATCCAGGCCGAAGACGAGCTCGCCTCGATCGGCATCGTGATCGGCGCGGCGTGGAACGGTGCGCGTTCGTTTACATGCACCTCGGGCCCCGGGATCTCGTTGATGCAGGAGTTCATCGGCCTTGCTTATTTCGCGGAGGTTCCGGCGGTGCTGTTCGACGTCCAGCGCGGCGGGCCGTCGACCGGCATGCCAACGCGCACGCAGCAGTCGGACGTCCTGTCGTGCGCATACGCATCGCACGGGGACACCAAGCACGTGCTGCTGTTTCCGGAAGACCCCAAGGAAGCTTTCGACTTCGCCGCATTGTCTTTCGACCTCGCCGACCGCTTGCAGACGCCGATCTTCGTCATGCTCGACCTCGACATCGGCATGCAGGACTGGCTGTGCGAGCCGCTGTCCTGGGACGCCATGCGTTCGCACGATCGCGGCAAGGTGATGACCTACGAGATGCTCGAGGCGGGTAAAGACTTCGGGCGCTACCTGGACGTCGACGGCGACGGCATTCCCTTCCGGACCCATCCCGGGACGCACCCCAAGCGCGGATCGTATTTCACTCGCGGCACGACCAAGGACCGTTACGCGCGCTATTCCGAGGATGGCGCAACCTATGTCGACAATATGCAGCGCCTGCTGCGCAAGTTCGAGACAGCGAAGCAATACGTGCCGGCGCCCATCGTCCGAAGCGCAGCGCAGGCGACGCGTTTTGGCGCGATCTATTACGGGTCGACGGGTGCGGCAATGGATGAGACGCTGGCGACGCTTGCCGCGCAGGGAATCCTCGTGGACACGCTTCGCGTGCGGGCATTCCCGTTTCACGATTCCGTGGCGGAATTCATCGCGGCGCACGAGCAGGTGTTCGTCATCGAGCAGAATCGGGACGCGCAACTGCGCTCGCTCCTGGTTAACGAGCTGGTGGTCGACCCGGCGAAGCTGATGCCGGTGCTGCACTACGACGGCACGCCGATCACTGCCCGCTTCATCATCGGCGAAATCGGCGACAAGCTCTCGATGTTCAACGTAACCCCGTTGCGCAAGGTAGCGCCGTGAGCTCGCCATGACCTATCTCACCAAGCCCAAACTGCACCATCCCGCGCTTCCGAAGAACAAGCTGGGGTTCACCCATCGCGATTACGAGGGCACCGTTTCGACCTTGTGCGCCGGCTGCGGACACGATTCGATCTCGGGCGCGATCATCCAGGCGTTCTTCGAGCTCGACATCGAGCCGCATCGCGTGGCGAAGCTTTCCGGCATCGGCTGCTCGTCCAAGACGCCGACGTATTTCCTGGGCAACTCACACGGCTTCAACAGCGTGCACGGACGCATGCCATCGGTGCTGACCGGCGCCAATCTGGCCAATCGCAAGCTGATCTATCTGGGTGTCTCGGGTGACGGCGACTCGGCATCGATCGGCCTCGGGCAGTTCGCGCATTCGATGCGCCGCGGCGTCAACATGGTTTACATCGTCGAGAACAACGGCGTTTACGGCCTGACCAAGGGACAGTTCTCGGCGACGGCGGACAAAGGCTCCAAGGCCAAGCGCGGGGCCATCAACAACGACGAGCCCATCGACATGGTGATGCTGGCCCTGCAGCTCGGCGCGACGCTGGTCGCGCGAAGCTTCTCAGGCGACAAGACGCAGCTGGTACCGCTGATCAAGGCCGCTGTAAGTCATCGTGGCGCGGCTTTCATCGACGTCGTAAGCCCGTGCGTTGCCTTTAATGATCACCCGGGCTCGACCAAGAGCTACGATTTCGTGCGCGAGCACAACGAGGCCGTGAACCGCCTCGACTTCATGCCGCAGCACACTGAAATTACCGCCGAGTATGCGTCTGGCAGCGTACGTGATGTCGTGCAGCATGACGGTTCGGTGCTGCGCTTGCGCAAGCTGCACGATGACTATGACGCGGGTGACAGGATCGGGGCGATGAACTATCTTCAGCAGCGCCGCGCGGCGGGCGAGGTCGTCACCGGCCTTTTGTATCTGAACAGCGAGGCAGGTGACATGCACGCGTCGCTGAATACGGTCGACACGCCCTTGAACGAGCTGCGTGAAAAGGAACTGATTCCCGGCGTTGCGGCGCTGGAGAAATTCAACGCGTCTTTGCGCTGACGCGCGCTCGTCGGCCGACACTGTCGGGATTCGGCGACGATCGTAACGACACCGACTCACTACTCGTAACGCGAGCTACAATCTGCGGATGCGCCTGTTCTGGCGAATCCTCGCCGCCTTCGGCGGCCTCCTGGTTCTGCTTATCATCGCGGTCACGATCGCGGTCCGGACGATCGATCTCAACGATTTCATCGCGCCCATTCAGAAACGCGTCAAGGATGCGACCGGGCGAGACCTGGTCATCCGCGGCGGCATCGACTTCAAGCTTTCGCTGGAACCCGAGCTGCTGATCGATGACGTGAGCTTGAGCAACGCCGAATGGGGCAAGTCAGCGCAGATGTTGACCGCCAAGCGCGTCGAGGCACAGGTCAAGCTGTTGCCGCTCTTGCAGCGTCGGTTCGAAATTGTGCGTTTCAAGCTCATCGACCCGGTCATCGCTCTGGAAACGGATGTCGCGGGAAAGGGCAACTGGGAATTCTCCGGCGCCGCGAACGGTGGCGCGGAGCCGTCGCCGACAGGAGGAGTCAACGCGTTCGCCATCGGTGATCTCTCCGTCGATCACGGCACCGCGAGCTATCGTGACGGTGAGTCGGGCAAGATCACCAACATCACGATCGACACGCTGTCGCTTCATGCACGCGATGCGGAATCTCCGGTCAGCGCGCGCTTTCGCGGCACGATTGGCGAAATCGCGGTGGCGCTGGAAGGCGACGTGGGACCCTTGCAGGCGTTGGCCCAGCGACGTTGGCCGTACCCGGTCAGCCTCAAAGGCGAGGTCAACGGCCAGGCGACGTCGGTCGCCACCAAGTTGCGGGTTGAGGGACACACGGTCAAGTTCGACGAGCTTCAGGTTGGCACCGGCAACAGCATGCTCGAGGGCCAGCTCGCTTTGACGCCGAGCAAGCCGCAGTCGAAGCTGATGTTCAAGCTTGCGGCCAAGACATTTGCATGGACCGACTTGCCGCTCGCGCGGAAGCTTGCCGGTGCGGCCAAAGGAGCGGTGGGGCACGAAAAGTTCGTTTTCAGCGAACAGCCGCTTGACTTCGGAGCACTGCGAGCATTCGACGCTGACGGCGATGTGAGCATCGGCACGCTCCTGCTGCCGGAGGGCAGGCGGCTCGACGACGTTCGTGCTCAATTCGTTGTGCGCAACGGGAAGCTGGACGCACCGCTGCTGCAAGCGGCGGCGTTCGGTGGCACCGCGCGGGGGCGACTCGTCATCGACGCCGCGCACGGTCACAATTCCACGTTGACGCTTCATCTCGAAGCAAGGGCCCTCGACGCGGGCGCGCTCCTTGCAATGTTCGGCGTCAAGCGCGAAGTGCGCGGCGGAAAGACCGAGCTGACACTCGATATCGCGGCACACGGCGAGTCGCCGCGTCAGTGGGTCAATGGCATGAACGGCAGCGCGACGGTGGTTGTCGGGCGGGCGACGCTCGTCCATACCAAGTTGGATCTCGAATCGCCGCTTAACCGCCTGGCCGATGCGGTAAACCCATTCCATCGGGTAGATCCGTCGACCGAGCTCGAATGCGCCGTCGGCAGGCTGCCACTGAAAGACGGCATCGCACGGATCGATCGCAGCATCGCGCTGGAAACCAAAAAATTCGGCGCCTCGATCAGCGGCACAGTGAACTTTCAGAACGAAACAGTAGATCTGGCGATCAAGCCGCAGGTCCGGCAAGGCATCCTGATCGAAGTTCCGCAAGTCGCCAGCCTGGTTCGGTTTCAGGGCCCGTTTCGATCGCCTTCCGTCCACGTCGATGCGGTCGGATCCGCCACCGCCGCGGCCAAGATTGGTGCGGCGATCTATTCGGGAGGCTTGTCCATCGTCGGGGAATCATTGCTGTCGGCGGCGACCCGCGGAGGCCCTGGCCCATGTCGGGTGGCCTTGGGGCAAAGCGGCGCCACGCCCACTGCGTCGGCGCAGGCAGCCCCATCTTCCGGCTCGACCTCGCCCGGGCCGGTCGGAAAGACCCTGAAACGGATTTTCGGCCGCTAGTTAGCGCTCCGGCTCGCCGCTGTCGCCAGCGAGAAGCGCTATGCTGTTGTCATTCACCGAAGCATTTCTCCTCGGTCCTGCCAGCGGCTTTCGCCGTAATCGCTGGATCCCGTGTCCCGTGAAGAGAGCTCTACTTACACCGGAGCATCGAGCAGCGGCGTCTCGAGCAGGTTGATCGCCGTTTTCGCCACTTGCGTGGTATCGAAATAGGCATAGCCCGCGACCGCCGCGGCGCCCGCCAAGGGCACCCAGCGACTGGCCGCGGTGCCGGCGACGCGCTGCGTGACATTGAGGCCCACGCTGGTCAAGACGCTGCGCATGGCGCTGCCCGAAAGCTGGCGAAACACCAGCCGTTCCCCGGCGCGCACGACGACGTCGCGCGCCAGTTGCGTTGCCGCATGGCGAAAAAGGCAGTACATCATGTGCGTGCGGGTGAGCTGCATATCTCGTCCGTACAAACCTGCGATGTCGGCAACCATCTGCGCCTGGATGCGCCAGATCGCGATCAGATCCGGGATGACCGTCAGCATGCCCAAGGCGCCCGGCGGCAACGCCAACGCGCCCGACACAGCCGCGGCGCGGCGCGCGGCCTTGCGCGCCAGCTTACGCGCCGCGAGAGCCGGCTCCGGCACGGCTCGCTCGCGGCTCGCAGGCACGCTGGAGACGACGTTCTCGATCGCGTCGGCGATGGTTCCGGTAACGGAGTGAACGGTGAGTGATGATGCTGTCATGCAGTACCTTCAGACCCGGCGCGACCTGAGACGTTCCGCCGAGCCGCGATTCGCGCGAGAGCCAGTACAACGCTGAGCGGGACACCACGCACGACACTAAGCACGGCATATTATACGAGGTACAATCCTCGGCGGAACAGCTCGGGAAAACGCGATGTCGCAGATACTGCCGTATGCGATTCTGTCGCCGGCTTATGTGGAATACGATTATGCGGCACCCGCGGCAGCACAGCGCGTCATCGCGCTGGTCGAAGCGTCGGCACCATGGGTCAAGGCCGAACACATTGGCAGCACCGCGATACCCGGATGCGCGGGCAAGGGCATCGTCGACCTCGTCGCGCTGTATCCGCGCGGAAGATTGGAGGAGACGCGCCAGGCAATCGATCGCCTCGGCTTTCAGCACCAGCGCGCGGGACACGAGTTTCCGGACGACCGTCCGATGCGCGTCGGTGCAATCGAGTACGAGGGCGCAATCTACAGACTGCACGTGCATATTGTCGCGGTGGAATCGGCGGAAGCTAAAGCGCTCTATCGGTTCCGCGACGTTTTGCGCATTGATGGCAAATTGCGCGATGCGTATCAGGCGAGAAAGCGCGCAATTCTCGAATCCGGAACCAGCGATCCCGCTGGCTACACCCACGCCAAGGGCGAGTTCATCAACGCGGTCATCGGCAGTCGCGCGCCATAGCGATACCGCGGCAGGAACGAAGACGCCAGTGCACGACACGGCGCTGCGGCGCAAACGGTAGGTGTGATGCAGGTTTTTGGGTTCGCCGGTTGGTCGGGCAGCGGTAAGACGACGCTCGTCGAGCGGCTCATACCGCAGCTGCGCGCCAAAGGCCTGGTGGTCTCGCTGGTAAAACACGCGCACCATGAATTCGACATCGACCAGGCAGGCAAGGATTCGCATCGTCATCGCGAAGCCGGTTGCCAGGAGGTCATGGTCACTTCTGCGGTGCGCTGGGCATTGATGCACGAGCTGCGCGGCGCACCTGAGCTTTCGCTCGATGGGGCGCTGGCGCAGCTCTCGCCGTGCGATCTGGTGCTGGTCGAAGGCTTTAAAGGCGCTGCGATTCCAAAGCTCGAGATCTACCGCGCCAGCGTCGGCAAGCCGATGCTGCATCCGGGCGACAAGAACATCATCGCCGTGGCCACCGATGGCCCGCTTGCCACGTCGCTCCCCGTGTTCGATCTGGGCGACGTTGCGCCGATCGCCGCGTTTATCGTCGCCCGCGCTGAATCGCGCTAGCTCGCCGGAGGCGTGTTCGCGGCCGGCGGCAGGAACTCCGGCGCCTGAATGGTCTCCAATCACGGTCCCGAATCGCTCGCGGGCATCCTTGCAACACCCGGGCGCGCCGGCCGTCGGATCAAAGAGTCGGCGAATTGACTTCCGAAAACCCCGGGCGTAAGGTGAAACTGTGGAAATCTCTGTGCATCAAGCAGGTATTGTCGGTGCATGGCGCGCCCTGAAATGATGAAAAAACAGACACTTCGGACAATTTTGCTGGCCACATCGGTCATGGTTGCCGCCGGCAGTGCGGTCGCCCAGGACGGCTTTTACGGCGGCGTGTCGGTTCGCGATGGCGGCGCCGATGCGATGGGGCTTGTGCTCGGCAAGCTGCCTTTCGCCTGGAATCACTTTGCCACACCCACGGCCGAGGACGCCACGCAGCGCGCGCTGGTGTTTGGCGGTTATCGCTGGTCCAGCGACATTTCGGTCGAGGCGGCGTTCAACGCCAACGACAAGTATGCCTTGCGTCCTGGATCGATCGGAGTCAGCAGCGTCGGTCTCGGCCTGTCGGATCCGACGCGCACCTGGAACGCGGATGTGTATACCAGCTGGGAATTCGTGCACAGCCTTTCGTTGTACGGCCGCTTGGGCTATGCGCAGACCGATGGCCGGGCGTTGTTGGCACCGGTGACCTTGCTCACCGCAGACGCGCGGCGACTGCGCGACGGCGTCAATTATGGCGTCGGCCTGCGTTACGACCTTACGCAGGTCCTGGGGCTGCGCGTGGAATACTCGCGCTTCAATCGATTCGGCGGAGAAAACGTGAACGCGGGTTTGCTGCCGGAAACCGATCAAGTCACCCTGGGCGTTCAGTTCAAGTTCTAAACGCTTTCCTGAGCGCTTGACGGCCACGACGCCAGCGTATTTCCGCTGGCGTTTTTGTCGATGCGATAGAATCGGCACATCCTGCGCGTCCTAAAACTCGAACATGGTCCGTATCGTCTACCTTGCCCGGCTCCGAGATGCATTCGGAAGGTCGACCGAGCACGTCGAATTGCCCGGCGACATCGGCACCGTCGGCGCGCTGCTGGCCTGGCTGAGAACGAGGGGCGGCGTCTGGTCCCAGGAGCTTGCGTCGGGCCGGGCGGTGCGTGTCGCGGTGAATCACGACCTTGCGCAGGCGACCACGCTTGTCGGCAGCGACGACGAGGTGGCCCTGTTTCCACCGGTGACTGGAGGCTGACACTCCATGGCCGTACGGATCCAGGAACAGGATTTCGACGTCTCATCCGAGCTCGCCACATTACGGGCGGGGGACACGCGCGTCGGCGCAGTCGCGACCTTTACCGGTCTGGTGCGCGATCTCAACGACGCCGCGCAGGTGAGCACGCTGACGCTGGAGCACTACCCGGGAATGACCGAGAAAGCGCTGGCGCAAATCGTCGACGACGCAAAGCAGCGCTGGGACATCTACGATGCGCTCGTCATTCACCGCGTCGGGCCGCTCAAGCCGGGCGACCAGATCGTGTTGGTCGCGGTCACCAGCGCGCACCGCGGAGAGTCGTTCGCCGCGTGCCAGTTCATCATGGACTACCTCAAGACCCGCGCCCCATTCTGGAAAAAAGAACAGACGCCGGAAGGTGAACGCTGGGTCGAGGCGCGCGCCAGCGACGAAGACGCCGCCGCGCGCTGGTAGCGGCGCGCCGCGCGAAGCCCGCGCTCAGCGCGCCGATCCACTCACTACCGGCCGCATTCAAGATACGCATCCGCGATGGATGATGTCCGCCTGATCGCCATCGATTGGGGCACCAGCTCCGCGCGCGCGTACGCGCTCGACGGTGTCGGCAAGCTTGTAAGCGAGCGCAGCGCCCCCTTGGGAGTGCAGCGAGTGACCCTCGGCGGTTTTGCCGAAGCACTGAACCTTCTTTGCGGAGGTGAGGTGCCCGACGCTGTGCCGCTGATCGCGTCGGGAATGATCGGCAGCCGCCAAGGCTGGGTCGAGGCGCCCTATTGCAAGTGTCCGGCGGGATTCCCCGCTATCGCCGCCGCGTTGACGAGCGTGCCCGGAACGCGGCTCTTCATTGTCCCGGGTTTGATGTGTCACGGCGTCGATGAGGTGCCGGATGTGATGCGCGGCGAGGAGACGCAGGTATTCGGCGCCTTGCCGGAAGAGATCGGCGCACGGCAGGTCATCGTGCTGCCAGGCACCCACAGCAAATGGGTTATCGCCGGGCCCGAGGGCATCGAGACGTTCGCCACTTTCATGACCGGCGAGTTATACAGTGTGTTGCGCGAGCACAGCATTCTCGGCCGGCTTGCCGTCGCCGGCGTCGACGACGCCGCGCTTGATCGGGGAGTGCGGCACAGCCTGCGCCAGGATGCGGCGTTGACGCACGACCTGTTTTCCGCGCGGACGCTGGCGCTGACCGAAGCGCTTGCGTCGACAGGCGTAGCCGATTACCTTTCGGGTTTGCTGCTGGGGGCCGAGATTGCCGCGGCCCGTGCCTGGCTCGCAGGAAAGGGGTTGGAACGCGCGACGGTGATGCGTCGCGCGCTGGCACTGGCTGAAGTCGATTCTGTGCGATAGCGCACCAACAGCGCGGCGTCGCCGAGCAGCGATCTCGGCCGGCGTAATGCCACGCAGCACCGCGATGAGCGGCAACGGACGAAGATACGATTGCAGGCTAATTTTGTTCATTCGGTCAGCATGCCGGCGTGGCGCGCGATTCGCCACAAGCCCCGCGCGGCGGCGTCGGACGGTCCGAGCGACGCCGTAGGCGCGGCGCTCATCGACAACGGCTTTCGCATTCTCGAAGTTCCGCTCAATTCGCCCGAGCCATTCGACAGCATCGCGCGTCTCGAGCGTCGCTTTGGCGAGCGCTGCCTTACAGGCGCCGGCACGGTGATCAAAGTGACCGATGTCGCGAAGGTTGCCGCCGCAGGCGGAAAGCTGATCGTCATGCCGCATGGCGACGTCGAGATCGTGCGCGAAGCAAAGCGTCTCGGCATGCTCTGTGTGCCGGGCGTCGCGACGCCGACCGAGGCCTTTGCGGCGCTCGACGCCGGGGCCGACGGCCTGAAGATGTTTCCCGCAGAGCAACTGTCGCCGGCCGCGCTCAAGGCGTGGCGCGCAGTGTTGCCCAAGGACGCACTGGTATTCCCGGTCGGCGGCATCCGCCCCGACAATATGACGCCGTATTGGGAGGTCGGCGCCAACGGCTTCGGCACCGGCTCGAATCTGTACGCGCCGGGCGCGACGGCGGAAACCGTGCGCGAGGCCGCGGCGCGCTATGCGGCCGGGTTTGCCTCATTGAATGCTCGTTGATGCGTCCGCTGCGGAAAGACGCCCGGTTCGATCTCGTCGCGCTTGGCGAACCGCTGCTGGAATTCAATCAGGCTCGCGCGGAAGAGGAGCACTACCTGCAGGGCTTCGGTGGCGACACTTCGAACTGCGTCATCGCCGCCTCGCGGCTGGGCGCTTCCACCGCCTACGTCACGCGGCTGGGTGACGATGCCTTCGGGCGGAAATTCCTTGGGCTCTGGAAGCGCGAGAACGTCGACATCAGCGGCGTGCGGACCGATCCAGACGCGCCCACCGGCATCTATTTCGTGACTCACGGAGATCGCGGCCACGAGTTCAGCTACCTTCGCGCCGGTTCGGCGGCGAGCCGCATGCGTCCCGCCGATCTGCCGCTGGACGTGATCCGCGACGCGAAGGTGCTGCATGTGTCGGGAATCAGCCAGGCGATCAGCGCCGACGCGTGCGACAGCGTTTTCGCCGCGCTCGACGCCGCGCGCGAGTCCGGCGCCAGGATTTCCTACGATTCCAACCTTCGTCTGAAGCTGTGGCCGCTGGCGCGCGCCCGGGCGGTAATCGTCGCAACGCTGCCGCTAAGCGATTGGTTCCTGCCCAGCCTCGACGAAGCGGCGTTGCTCTCCGGCTCGAGCGAAGCGAACGCAATCCTCGATTGGTGCCACGCCAGCGGTGCGCCTCTGGTGGCGTTGAAGATGGGGGCTGGTGGCGTCTGGGTCTCGTCGGCAAAAGTGCGCGAACACATTCCCGGTCACCGGGTCGACGCCATCGACGCTACCGGCGCCGGCGACTGCTTCGACGGCGCCTTCGCGGCGCGCATCATTGCCGGCGATGATGCCCTTGCCGCCGCGCGCTACGCCAACGCGGCAGCAGCATTGGCGACCACGGGCTACGGCGCGGTCGATCCGCTTCCGACACACGCTGACGTGGCGGCGTTTCTCAAGGGGTCTCCAAAATGAGCGCGACCAGTTTTCGCGCCGATCTTTTTGCGGGCCACGTGGCGCTGGTCTGCGGCGGTACCAGCGGCATCGGGGCGGCAATCGGAAGCGCGCTGGCCGGCCTCGGTGCGGCCGTCACCGTTTCCGGGGCGACACCGGCCGAGGCGGATGCGGCGCGGGAGCGAGCCGGCTTTGCCGGGAGCGCGATTGCGCTCGACGTTCGTGACGGCGAGGGCACCGAGGCCTGCCTGCGGCGATTTGCGCGACTGGACATTCTTGTCAACTGCGCCGGCGTGATCCGCCGCGGCGCGGAGCATGATCCGAAGATCTTCGCCGAGGTCATCGACATCAACCTGACCGGTACCATGCGTTTGTGCGCCGCGTCGCGACCCCTGCTTGCCGAGTCGCACGGCTGCATCGTCAATATGGCATCGATGTATGCTTTCTTCGGCGGGGGGCACGCGCCTGGCTACACAGCAAGCAAGGGTGGGATCGCGCAATTGACCAAGGCGCTGGCGGTAGCCTATGCGGCGGACAAGATCCGCGTCAATGCGATTGCGCCCGGCTGGATCGCAACGCCGCTCACGCGCATCGTGCGGGATGACCCGCAGAAAAGCGGCGCGATCCTGGGACGGACACCGATCGGGCGGTGGGGAGAGCCGGACGATGTCGCGGCGGCGACCGTTTTTCTGTGTTCGCCCGCCGCGGCGTTCGTGACCGGCGTGATCCTGCCGGTCGATGGGGGTTATCTGATTGCATAGGGGGAGGGGAGGCCATGGCACTTGGAACCGCGATACGTCATCTCAAAAAAGGCGAGTGGGAGAAAGCGCACTCTATCGTGCAGCAGGACGAGACCAAGTTCGGATGCTGGGCGCACGGCATCGTGCACATCGTGGAAGGAGATTTCGGCAACGCGCGCTATTGGTATCGGCGCGCGGGCAGGCCTTTTCCCAAGGATCGCGACGTCGATCGCGAGGTCGCGGAGCTCACCTCGGCGCTGAAGGAGACTCAGTGACCGCTGCAATTCTGCCGAGCCTGGGAATCGTCCCCGAGATCGCGGTCGCCGCGATTCCAATCGACGAGCGCGTCTGGGTGCCGCAAGCGGCAGACGTCTGGTTCCGCCCATTGTTGATGAACACGGTCAGCGGCGGCTGGTGCAACCTGCTGCGCGTGCGGCGTTCGGGAGTGCTTTCCCGGCACCGCCATCCGATGGTCGTCGTCGGGTACGTGATTAAGGGCAAGTGGCGCTATCTCGAGCACGATTGGATTGCCGACGAGGGTAGCTTCGTCTACGAGCCTCCGGGCGAAGTCCACACCCTCGTTGTTCCCGACGACTGCCCCGAGATGATCACCTTCTTCAACATCAGCGGCGCCATGATTTACCTCGACAACGCCGGACAGCAGATAGGATACGAGGACGTCTTCAGCAAGATCGAAATGTGCCGAAGGCACTATGGCGACGTGGGCCTTGGCGCGGAGTACGTGGACCAGTTCATCCGCTGACGCCTTTCTGCTTGCGCGAAGGAATTCTGTATGCCTTGGGGCGGTATTCTTGCAGTAGGAGGCGGCGCCGCGATCGGCGCCTGGCTGCGCTGGGGCTTGGGCGTCATGCTCAATCCGGTGTTTGCAACGCTGCCGCTCGGCACGTTGAGCGCCAATCTCCTCGGTGGCTTGCTGATGGGCTTCGCAATGGAGATCATCACCCGACATGCGATTCTCAGTCCTGAATTGCGGTTGTTGGTCACCACCGGATTTCTCGGCGGTCTGACCACATTTTCGACCTTCTCGGCCGAGATCGTCACCCTGCTGCTGCGCAAGGAATATTGGTGGGGGGCAATCGCGATCGCGACCCACGTCGTCGGCTCGCTGGCGATGACCATCCTCGGTATCCTGTTTGTACGTGCGGTGTATGCGTGGGCGGCGCCCGCGTGAGCCCGCATGGGGATGGCGCGTGGGCGAATCGCCGCTGTGGCCGACGTTTCCTCGCGGCGCATGCGTTGTCCGTACCAGAAAGCCGCCGCTTGATCGTCCCAAATGACAAGGAGCAGACATGAACGGCACGATCCTGCGCTTCTACGTCCACGAAAACCGCACCCACAGGCATATCGCGCTGTTCGAGTGGCTGCTCGAGCAGGCCAAGAAGCTGGGGATCCACGGTGGATCCGCTTTTCGTGCGATCGCGGGCTTTGGCCGGCACGGCATTCTGCACGAGGAGCATTTCTTCGAGCTTGCCGCGGACATGACGGTCGAAGTCGAGTTTGTGGTCACCGAGGACGAAGCCGAGGGCCTGCTGGCGCTGTTAAAAAAGGAGCGCATCAGCATCTTCTACGCGCGTGTGCCGGCGGAGTTCGGCGCCATCGAAGGCGATCGCTGACCGCGCGGTCCTGACATGACCGATATTTACGCACTTGCCGCGCTATGGTTGGGACTCGCGCTGGCGGCGACACTGTTGTCGATATGGCTGCGCATTGCGACCGCGATGTCCGAGATCGTCGTCGGCATGGTTGCGCAACTGGCAATCGGCGCCGTCGTCGGCGGCGCCGCGCTGGGTAACGAACAATCGTGGATCAAGTTCCTGGCCAGCACCGGTGCGATCCTGCTGACGTTCCTTGCCGGCGCGGAGCTCGACCCGGGCGTGCTGCGCTCGCGCTGGAAGGAAACGACGACGGTGGGCCTGGTCGCGTTTTTCGCGCCGTTCCTCGGCTGCGCTGCCGCCGCATATTACCTGCTGCACTGGAGCGTCGACGCGAGCTGGCTCGCCGGCATCGCGTTGTCGACGACCTCGGTAGCCGTTGTGTACGCGGTGATGCTTGAATTCGGTCTCAACAAAACGAAGTACGGCAAGACGGTTCTGGCCGCCTGCTTTATCAACGATCTGGCGACGGTGCTTGCGCTGGGCCTGATGTTCTCGCCGTTTACCTATCGCACACTTATTTTCGTCGGAGCGAGCATCGCTGCGTTCACCGTTCTGCCATGGCTGACGCCGCGCTTTTTCCGCCGCTATGGCGGCCGGCCGTCCGAGCTTGAGGCGAAGTTTCTTCTCTTCTGCCTCTTCGGGCTCGGTGCGCTCGCCGCGTGGGCCGATAGCGAGGCGGTGCTGCCTGCCTATGTCATGGGCATGATGCTCGCCGGCACCGTCGGCAAGGACCACGCATTGGTGCGGCGATTGCGCACCGTCACCTTCGGTCTGCTGACCCCGTTTTACTTCATTCGCGCTGGCTCGTTCGTGTCGGTCCCGGCGCTGGTCGCGGCACCGCTCGCGTTCCTGCTCCTCCTCGCCGCCAAGATGGCCACCAAGTTTGTCGGCGTCTATCCCATCACTCGCATATTCGGTTCGCCGCGACGGGAAGGGCTCTACACGACGCTGCTGATGTCTACCGGACTTACGTTCGGCAGCATCTCGGCCTTGTTCGGGCTCACCCACGGCATCGTCAGCGAAGCTCAATACTCCTTCCTGATTGCCGCCGTGATCGCAAGCGCGGTCGTGCCGACCTTGATTGCCAATGCCTTCTTCCTGCCTCATCATCTCATTTCGAGAGCGGAGGCAACGGCCGCTGACATCGCCATCGACGCTCATGCGCCGGTGAAAATTCTCGCTGCCGACGAGGTCAAGCAATGAAACATATCCTGGTCGCGTTTGATGGATCGCAACCGGCGGAGCGGGCATTCGGGTTCGCCCTGTCGCTGGCCGACAAATTCGGCAGCGGAATTCATGTCTTGGCAGTCGCGCGCCCGCCTGAGCCCCCCGAAGAGGTCGAAACCGAGGCGGCGATCGAGAGCGCGCGCGAGCATTACCAGCAGCAGTTTCAGGCGCGGGCCGCGAAAGCCGGGGTCAAGGCCAGCTTTGCCGTGCTCGTAGGTCATCCGGCGGAGCAGATCGTGCACTACGCCGAAACGCACGCGATCGACCACATCGTCATGGGCCACCGCGGGAAAACCTTCTTTCGCCGCTGGCTGCTCGGCTCGGTATCGAAGCAGGTAATCCATTATGCACATTGCACCACCACCATCGTCCGCTAGACTTCTTCGTTCGTCTCAACTTCGGAGCAACCGATGCCCAATGCGATTCGTTTTCACCAAACCGGCGGCCCTGAGGTCTTGCAGTGGGAGAGCGTCGCCGTCGGCGAACCTGGCGCCGGTGAGGCGCGTGTCCGGCACACCGCGGTCGGGCTGAACTATATCGACACCTACCATCGCAGCGGCTTGTACAAGCTGCCGCTGCCCGCAGGCATCGGTCTCGAAGGAGCGGGCGTGGTCGAGGCCGTCGGTCCGGGCGTAGCGGACATCAGGACGGGAGATCGCGTCGCCTATTGCGGTGGCCCGCCGGGCTCGTACGCCGAGGCGCGGGTCATGCCGGCCGACAAACTGGTGAAATTACCCGACGGCGTGTCGGATCGGTCGGCTGCGACGCTGATGTTGAAAGGCCTTACGGTCCAATATCTGTTTCGTCAGACCTTCCCGCTCAAAGGCGGCGAAACCATTCTGTTCCATGCCGCCGCAGGCGGGGTGGGATTGATCGCATGCCAATGGGCCCGCGCGTTGGGTGTGACCATGATCGGCACCGTCGGCTCCGACGAAAAAGCCGCGCTGGCGAAGGCCAACGGCTGCGCACATACCATCGTCTACACGCGCGAGAATTTCGTCGAGCGGGTCAAGGAGCTTACGGGAGGAAAGGGCGTTCCAGTGGTCTATGACTCGATCGGGAAGGACACCTTTCCGGCGTCGCTGGACTGCCTGAAACCGCGCGGCATGTTCGTGAGCTTTGGCAGCGCGTCGGGGCCGATCGCGGCGTTCGATATCGGATTGCTGGGGCAAAAAGGAGCGCTGTTCGCGACCCGCCCGTCGCTCTTCGCGTACGCGGCCGCGCGGCCGGATCTGCTCGGGATGGCCGATGAAATGTTTGCGCTGATCAAGGCCGGCAAGATCGTCAGCGAGGCAAGACAAACCTACGCGCTCAAGGACGCGGCACAGGCGCATCGAGATCTTGAAGCGCGCAGGACGACCGGGGCGACGCTGCTGCTGCCCTAGCGTCATAGATCGCGTCTACCGCCGATTGATCAAGCGTCGCGCGATCGGCGCAAGCTCCGAGGCGGTCACTCCCAGGGGGCCCACGCCTTCGGCGACGAGCGTGTCGGCGGCGGTACCGTGCAGGCAAACGCCGAGCGCCAGCGCCGTGTCGACCGGCACTCCCTGCGCCAGCAGGGCGCCGATCATGCCGGCCAGCACATCGCCCGTGCCGGCGCTGGCCAGCGCCGCATTGCCACTGCTGTTGATGGCGAAGCGCCCGTCGGAATATGCCACGACGCTGCCCGCGCCTTTGAGGACGACTGCGGCGTTCATCGCCTTGGACAGTGAAAGTGCGGTGCCGAGGCGGTCGCTCTGTATGGCTTCCACCGTCGTCCCGGACAGTCGCGCGGCTTCGGCCGGATGCGGCGTCAACACGGTCGGCGCCGCACGCGCGACGACATCGGAGGCGAGTGCGGCATCTCGCGCAATCAGGTTGAGCGCATCGGCGTCGATCAGCAGCGGCATCGGCAGTCGCAGCGCCTGCGCGACCCATCCGCGCGCTTCATCGCCCGTGCCGAGACCCGGGCCGATCACCATCGCGTGCGGCGCGGCATCGAGCACTGCGCGTGCGGGACGAAGCATGAGCTCAGGTTGCACCCAGTCGACCGCAGGAGGAGCGCTGGCGGAGAGCCCAACCCATACTTTGCCGGCGCCGAGATGCAACGCAGCGCGACCCGCGAGGATCGCCGCGCCAACCATGCCGTCGCCGCCGCCGACGATGGCGAGCGTGCCGAAGCTCCCCTTGTGAACATTGGAGAGCGGGCGCCGAAGAACTGCCGGCAAAGCGATCCGCTGCGTCGCCCACGCGAGCATGGAGCCTCGCGCATCGATGAGGTGCTGCGCGTCGAGATCGAGCCCGTGCACGCTGATGGTCCCGCAATGATCGGGGCCGTCGCCGGTCAGCAGGCCGGGCTTGAGCGCGATGAACGTAGCCGTCGCGCTGGCGCGAATGGCCGGCGAGCGCGCGACCCCGGTGTCCGCATCGAGGCCGCTCGGTATGTCCAGCGCAAGAAGGGGCAGTAAGGTCGCATTGGCACGCGCTATCCATTGCGCCGCTACCCCTTCGATCGCGCGCGTAAGCCCGATTCCGAACAGGCCGTCGATAATCAGTCCGAAGGGGCCGTCGGGCCATTCGCGCACCGTCATGCCTCCCGCGTCGCGCCAAGCCCCGTGTGCAGCGGCCGCGTCGGGCGCAAGTGCCGCGGCGTCGCCGCAGAACGCGACTGCGACGTCAAAAAACCAGGACTTGAGCCAGCGCGCGACGACGAATGCGTCGCCGCCGTTATTGCCAGGCCCGGCAAGGACAAGCACGCGTGCCGAGTGAACAGCAAGCATCCTTCGCGCGACCTCGGCGGCGGCAAGGCCCGCGCGTTCCATCAACGGTGCGCCGGCTGCGCGCGCCTCTACCGCGCGCAGTTCCGACACACGCAAGATTGCATCGAGGGGCATGAGAGCGATTATAGGGCAGCTCAAACCGGGCGCAACGCCGCAGTATCGGGACGCCGGTGCGGAAAGCTTGCAGCCACAAATCAAATGTTTTAGAGATCCGCAACTCGGGGCGTTACGTAGGTGAAATGCTCGAGCGTCGCAAGAGGCGCCTGCCATTAGACAATCACACGCCCAATCGCTACACTAGCTCGCCAAGCTGCTCACCCGCCAAGCGGTCTACCAAAACCGTCACCCCGGCAGGAGCAACGCGCAACATTTCGGACGCTGGCTCAAGCGTCGAGTTCATTTTACGGGAGGTAGTAATGAAGTCATTTCACCGGATTCTAGTGGCCCTGCTGGCGTTCGGCGTCGCTGTCGCCGTTTCCGCCCAGGACCTGACCGGCACGCTGAAGAAGGTCAAGGACACCGGCTCATTCACCATCGGCTATCGCGAGTCGTCGATACCATTTTCGTACCTTGACGACAAGCAGCAACCCATCGGCTATGCGATGGACCTTTGCATGAAGGTCGTCGACGCGGTCAAGGCCAATCTGAAGATGCCGAACCTGAAACTCAACCTGCAGCCGGTCAGCTCATCGAATCGCATTCCGCTGCTGCAGAACGGGACCATCGACCTGGAATGCGGCTCGACCACCAACAGCGTCGATCGCCAGAAACAGGTTGCGTTCGGACCGACCTATTTTGTCATCAACGTTACCGCGGCGGTGAAGAAAAACTCGGGGATCAAGAAGCTTGCCGACCTGAACGGCAAGACGATCTCGACCACGTCCGGCACCACGTCGGTGCCTTTGTTGAGGCAATACGAGAAGACCAAGAACGCCGACATCAAGTCGATCGACGCCAAGGATCACGCCGAGTCCTTCCTGCTGCTTTCGCAGGACCGTACCTCGGCGTTCGTCATGGACGACATCCTGCTTGCCGGGCAAATCGCCAATTCAGCGAACCCCGGCGATTACATGATCCTCCCCGAGTCGCTGCGGCAGGAGCCGTATAGCATGATGCTGCGCAAAGACGATCCGCAGTTCAAGGCGCTGGTCGACAAGACCGTCGGCGCGGTGATGAAGTCAGGCGACATCCACAAGCTCTACGCCAAGTGGTTCACCAGCCCGGTTCCTCCCAAGAACGTCAACCTGAATTTCCCGGAGACGGCGCCGATCAAGGAAGCGTTCGCCAATCCGAACGACAAGGGCGTGCAGTAGCGATACGCCGGGCTGTCTCGACAGCTGACGACATGAGGGCCGGACAGCCAAGAGGCGGTTCCGGCCCTTTTCGTGAACGGCGGCGCCGGCCGCACGGGCAGCGCGACGCTGCGCCAAACCGAGAGCTCGGGCGTACCATCTCGATGCGTTGTGATCCGTCGGAGAGTCACGCATGACGACCTACATCATGAACTGGGGTGTCTTCTTCGAGGAGCTCCCCGGCGGTGGCGAGAAGTACTGGCAGCTCATCGCGTCCGGCGTCGTTTGGACGCTGGCCGTCTCGGCCTGCGCCTGGATCATCGCGATCGTGCTGGGTTCGCTGATCGGCACCATACGAACGACCGACAAGCCGTGGATGGTGCGCTTTGGCAATGCGTGGGTCGAGCTCTTCCGCAACATACCGCTGCTGGTGCAGATGTTCCTGTGGTACTTCGTCATCCCCGAGTTCATCCCGCCGCTCAAGCGCTGGATCGTGAGTACCAATCCCGCCAACGCACAGTTTCTGGCCGCGGTGCTGTGCCTCGGCCTGTTCACCTCCGCGCGCATTGCCGAACAGGTTCGCGCCGGTATCCAGTCGCTGTCGCGCGGCCAGCGCTACGCTGGCATGGCGATCGGACTCACGCAGCCGCAGCTATACCGCTTCGTGCTGCTGCCGATGGGCTTTCGCATCATCATTCCACCGCTGACCAGCGAGACGATGAACCTGATCAAGAATTCGTCGATCGCGCTGACCATCGGCCTTGCCGAGCTGACTTTCCGGGCACGTGAGCTCGGTGAATACACATTCAACTTCTTCGAGGCCTTCAGCGCGGCAACGCTGATATACATCGTCATCGCGATGACCGCCAATCGGATCATGGCGCTGATCGAGCGGCGCACGGCCGTGCCAGGAATGATCGTCGGCGGTGGAAAATAGGAGGGGCGATGCATCTCGACTTCAGCATTGTCACCTCGTCGCTGCCGTACCTTTGGAAGGGCTTTCAATACACGGTGCAGCTGACCGCGATCGCCGCGCTGGGCGGCCTGGTGTTCGGAACCTTGCTTGCGCTGGCGCGGCTGGCGCCCATCAAATGGCTGGCGAACACCGCGGCAGGGTACGTCAACCTCATGCGCTCGATTCCGCTGGTGCTGGTCATTTTCTGGTTCTTCTTCCTGATGCCGGAAATTCTGCAGTGGATGACCCGCGCCGATCGGCCGGTGCAGATCGGTGCCGAGCGCACGGCGATCATTACCTTCATCCTGTTCGAGGCCGCCTACTTCTGCGAGATCATGCGCGCCGGCATCCAGTCGATACCCAAGGGGCAGGTGCATTCGGCGTACGCGCTGGGCCTGACCTACGCGCAGGCAATGCGACTGGTGATCCTGCCGCAGGCATTTCGCAATATGATTCCGGTCCTCCTGACGCAGACGATCATTCTGTTTCAGGACACCTCGCTGGTGTACGTAATCTCGGCCACCGATTTTGTAGGCGCCGCGTCGAAGATCGCGCAGCGGGACGGGCGGCTGATCGAAATGTATTTGTTCGTCGCCGCCGTTTATTTCGTGATTTGCTTCACCCTTTCGTTCATGGTGAAGCGCTTGCAACGAAAGATTGCCGTCATCCGCTGAAGGCGGATCGGTCCACGGAGAACCAAGATGATTTCGATGCAGAATGTCTCCAAATGGTATGGCCAGTTCCAGGTGCTGACCGACTGCACGACCAACGTCGAGAAAGGCGAGGTCATCGTCGTGTGCGGCCCGTCCGGCTCGGGCAAGTCGACGTTGATCAAGTGCGTCAATGCGCTGGAGCCCTATCAGAAAGGCGACATCATCGTCGACGGCATCACGGTCAACGATCCCAAGACCGACCTGCCCAAGCTGCGAGCCCGCGTCGGGATGGTGTTCCAGAATTTCGAGCTGTTTCCACATCTGACGATTACCCAGAACCTGACTCTCGGCCAGATCAAAGTCCTCGGACGCAAGCAGGAAGAAGCCGTGACGCGCGGCCTCAAGCTGCTCGATCGGGTCGGTCTAATCGCGCAAAAGGACAAGTTTCCGGGACAGCTTTCCGGCGGCCAGCAGCAGCGCGTCGCAATTGCCCGAGCGTTGTCGATGGACCCGATCTGCATGCTGTTCGACGAGCCCACCTCGGCGCTCGATCCGGAAATGGTCAACGAAGTTCTCGACGTCATGGTGGCGCTCGCCAAGGAAGGCATGACCATGATGGTGGTCACGCACGAAATGGGCTTTGCGCGCAAAGTCGCGCATCGCGTCATATTCATGGACCAGGGGCGTATCGTCGAGGACGCGAGCAAGGACGATTTTTTCGGCAAGCCGCGCTCGGAGCGCGCGCAATTGTTCCTGTCCAAGATATTGCAGCATTGACACCGGCGTTGGCACGCGGGTCGATGCCGAAGCGGCGCCGATCGCAGCGGTGCGCCGCAAGGAGATATGAATGATCAGCTTTGCCGGGATTATCCTCATGGTGCTGGGCGTCGCGTCGGGGCTCATTCTCCTTCTGGCGCCGTTCGACATAGGCCCGGCAATCCCCGGCATCACGACCTGGGTCCTGTTTCCGGGATTCACGCTGGTGGGTTACATCCTGTTTGCCGTCGAGGCGCGAACGACGTGGGTCGTCGGCGCGTCGCGCGTCGCAGGTGCGGCATTGCTCGCGTTGGCGCTGGTCGCCGCCATCGCCTTGTTTGCCGTCGGCAATGGCCTCGTCGCGCCCTCGGTGGCAACGCCTTCGCTTTGGTACGTCCTGGCGCTGGGAGCGGTCATGGGCGCAACCGGACTGGCGCTCGGACGCGCGGGCAAGTTCATGGCGTAGCGATGGCGGCACGACGGGCGCGAACAGCGTCGCGCCTTACCGTGCCGCAGGATGGGCGACACGGGGCAGCGTATAATTCGTTTTTGCACCCATCCCCGCTTCGATGGCCGAGCTTATCTCGCTCCGCGGACGCAATGCCCTCTCGCCGTTTCGCATTGATAAGCTGTTTACGAGTCTCGCCACGACGCGGGTCAGCGGCGTGGCCGCCGACTTCTGGCACTTCGTCCAGACAAGCCGCGCGCTAAGCGCTTCCGAGCGCGACGCGCTCGAGCGCATCCTCACGTACGGTCCCCACAGTACGGAGCATGCCGACCGCGGCGAGCTCTATCTGGTGATCCCCAGGCCCGGGACAATATCGCCGTGGTGTTCCAAAGCGACCGACATCGCGCACAACTGCGGCCTCGCGTCGATCAAGCGCATCGAGCGCGGAGTCGCCTTTCGGGTCGTGACACGCGATGGCGCGGTCTTAAGCGACGCCGAGCGTGCGGCGCTCTTGCCGCAGATTCACGATCGCATGACCGAGGCGGTATACGGATCGCTGGCCGACGCTTCGAGGCTTTTCTGGCACGTTGCACCGCGACCACTCGCGACCATAGACCTCGCCGCACGAGGACGCTCGGCGATCGAGGACGCGAACGGCGCTCTTGGACTGGCGCTTTCGGACGACGAGATCGATTATCTCGCTGACTATTTCGGGCCGAAGCACGCTGGGCGCGACCCGACCGACGTCGAGCTGATGATGTTCGCGCAAGCGAATTCCGAACATTGCCGCCACAAGATCTTCAACGCTGATTGGATCATCGACGGCAAGCGCCAGGAGCATTCGCTGTTCGCCATGATTCGCCACACGCATCGGGTCAGCCCGCGAGGCACGGTGGTCGCATATACCGACAACGCCGCCGTGGCCGACGGTAGGCGCGTACGGCGTTTCTATTCGGGTGCTGATGGCCGCTACGGCGCGCGATGGGAACCGACCGATTTTGTGATGAAAGTCGAGACGCACAATCATCCAACCGCGATCGCGCCGTTTCCGGGCGCCGCAACGGGCTCCGGGGGCGAGATTCGAGACGAGGGCGCGACCGGTATCGGGGCCAAACCCAAGGCGGGACTCACCGGATTTACGGTGTCGCATTTGCGTATCCCCGGCCTTGCGCAGCCGTGGGAGCTCCCGCATGCGCCGTCGGTCGCCATTCCGTCCTCGTTTCCCGGAGGGCCAGGGGAAACGCAATGCGGCGCTCGCGTGATGGAGTACTGGATAGGCACACCACAGCGCATCGCGACGCCGCTGGAGATCATGCTCCAGGGGCCCATCGGCGGAGCGTCGTTCAACAACGAGTTCGGACGTCCCAATCTGCTGGGCTACTTTCGCACTTTCGAGCAGCGAGTCGCCGGCGAAGTGCGCGGCTATCACAAGCCGATCATGATCGCCGGCGGCGTGGGCAATATCGCTGCCCGGGACGCGCACAAGCGTGCGCTGCCGCAAGGCGCGCTGATCGTTCAGCTTGGCGGTCCGGGCATGTTGATCGGCATGGGAGGGGGCGCGGCGTCATCGATGTCGACCGGCGCCAATCCCATCGATCTCGATTTCGATTCGGTGCAGCGCGGCAACGCCGAGATGCAACGCCGGGCGCAGGAGGTTATCGACCGCTGCTGGCAAATGGGTGACGCCAATCCGATTCTGTCGATTCATGACGTCGGCGCCGGCGGCCTGTCGAACGCCTTGCCCGAGTTGGCGCACGGAGGCGGCGCCGGCGCCCGGGTCGACTTGCGCCGCATTCCCTCGGAAGAGCCCGGCATGTCGCCGCGCGAGATCTGGTGCAACGAAGCGCAGGAGCGCTACGTGCTGGCGATACAAGCGAAAGCGCTCGAGACCTTTCGGGCTTTATGCATGCGCGAGCGTTGCCCGTTCGCGGTGGTCGGCCAGGCCACCGGCGACGATCGCCTGGTCGTCGAGGATCCGGTTTTTGAAAATCGCCCGGTCGACATGGAGCTTTCCGTATTGCTGGGCAAGCCGCCGAAGATGATGCGCGACGTTGCACATGTCCGGCGCGAGCTTCCCGCGTTCGATTCGTCCGGTATCGAGTTGCGCGATGCGGCGTATCGCCTGCTGCAGTTTCCGGCGGTCGCCGACAAGACATTTCTGGTAACAATCGGGGACCGCACTGTCGGCGGTCTTTGCTCGCGGGACCCGATGGTCGGGCCATGGCAGGTGCCGGTCGCCGACGTCGCGGTGACACTGATGGATTTCGATGGTTATGCCGGCGAAGCCATGGCGATGGGCGAGCGAACGCCGCTTGCGCTGATCGACGGACCGGCTTCCGGTCGCATGGCAATCGCCGAAGCATTGACCAATCTCGCCGCCGCCGGCATCGAACATTTGAGCGACGTCAAGATTTCGGCCAACTGGATGGCCGCCGCCGGGCATCCCGGCGAGGACGCCGCGCTCTACGACACGGTTCACGCGGTGGCGATGGAGCTTTGTCCGGCACTCGGTGTGAGCATCCCGGTCGGTAAGGATTCGATGTCGATGCGCACGGCGTGGCGCGAAGGAAGCACCGACAAGGCAGTGACGGCGCCGGTCTCGCTGATCGTGTCGGCATTCGCGCGCGTTGCCGATGCGCGACGTGTGCTGACTCCACAACTGCGGCTCGGTCGCGGCGACACAGTGCTGCTGGTGGTTGACCTTGGTGACGGCAAGAATCGTCTCGGGGGCTCGACGCTCGCCCAGGTGTTCGGCCAGATGGGTAACGTCGCGCCGGACCTCGACGATGCGCAGCGGCTGAAATCGTTCTTCAACATCGTTCAGGCGCTTCACGCAGCGGACCGGCTGCGTGCATATCACGACCGCTCGGATGGCGGCTTGTTTGCCGCTCTCGCGGAAATGGCCTTTGCCGGGCGCTGCGGCTTGGCCGTCGAGCTCGATGCGCTGCCCGGAACGCCGCTCGAAGCATTGTTCAGCGAAGAGCTCGGTGCGGTGCTGCAAGTCAATCAAACGGACGAAGATGAGGTCATCGCAGCGTTCAAGGGCGCAGGACTGCGCTGCGAGCCGATCGGCAGACCCACCCGCGACGGACGCATTCGCATCGAACGCAACGGCAAGCCGCTGCTTGACGAATCGCGTATCGATCTCCATCGCGCATGGTCGCGGACGAGCCACGCCATGCAGCGCCTGCGCGATAACCCCGACAGCGCGGATCAGGAATACGAGCGGCTCCTCGACGCCGGCGACCCGGGCCTGACGCCGCATCTCTCATTCGATCCCAGCGACGACATTGCCGCTCCCTACATCGCCAAAGGTGCGCGGCCGAAAATCGCGGTGCTTCGCGAGCAGGGCGTCAACGGCCAGGTTGAAGTGGCCGCCGCGTTCGATCGCGCCGGATTCGCCGCCTTCGACGTGCACATGAGCGACATCATCGGCGGTCGCGCCACTCTCGACGCATACTCGGGCATCGTCGCAGGCGGAGGATTCTCGTACGGCGATGTGCTTGGCGCCGGCGAAGGCTGGGCGAAATCGATTCTGTTCAATGCGCGGGCGCGCGATCAGTTCGCGGCATTTTTCTCGCGCGGCGACTCCTTTGCGCTGGGCGTGTGCAATGGCTGTCAGATGATGAGCAATCTCCGCCAGCTGATCCCCGGGGCATCGTCCTGGCCGCATTTCGTGCGCAACCGCTCCGAGCAGTTCGAGGCCCGGCTCGTGATGTTGCAGGTGCAGCCGTCGCCTTCGTTCTTCTTCGCCGGCATGGCGGGTAGCTGCATTCCGGTGGCCTTGGCGCACGGCGAAGGCTATGCCGAATTCGAGACTGACACGCAACTCGAGACCGCCGCCGCGCTGACGACGCTTAGCTACGTCGACGATCGAAACGCGGTGACCGAGCGTTATCCGTACAACCCCAACGGCTCGCCGCGCGGGATCGCCGGGTTGACGACTCCCGACGGACGCTTTTCCATCCTGATGCCGCACCCGGAGCGTGTGTTTCGGACGGTGCAGATGTCGTGGCACCCTGAGGACTGGAAGGAAGACTCGCCATGGATGCGCATGTTTCGCAATGCCCGCGTATGGGTTGGTTGATCGCAGGGATAAAGGGGGTCGCGTGCGATTGAAAGTCTTCGCCGTTAACGGAGTCACACCGGTGGTCGATCCCAGCGCCTTCGTGCATCCGAGCGCCGTGCTGATCGGCGATGTCATCGTCGGCGCCCGGTGTTACGTCGGACCCGCGGCATCGCTACGCGGCGATTTCGGCCGGATCGAAATGCGCACGGGCGCCAATATTCAGGACTGCTGCGTCATGCACGGCTTTCCGGGAACCGACACGGTGGTCGAGGAGGAGGGCCACATCGGGCACGGCGCGATTCTGCACGGTTGTGTCGTGCGCCGTAACGCGCTGGTGGGCATGAATGCGGTCATCAACGACAACGCGGAGGTCGGCGAATCGGCAATCGTCGCCGCCATGGCGTTCGTCAAAGCTGGAATGATCGTTCCGCCGCGCACCCTGGTCGCGGGGGTGCCGGCGAAAATCGTCCGCGCCCTGACCGAGCAGGAGCTCGCCTGAAAAGTCGAGGGAACGCGGAGTTATCAGGAGCTCACTCGGCGGAGCCTCGCGACGATGGTGGAGACCGAGCCGCTGTCGGCGCCGGAAGCCGATCGCCGGCGGATAGATCTGCCCGAGTTATTGCCCTTGTCGGAGTTGAAAGCGGGCAAGCGAAAGGGCGCTGAAGACTAGCGGCGCGAGCTACCCGGCGAGGGCCCCCGCGTAGCGGGGATCGACGGGGAATTGCGAGTAGCGGCGCGAGCCTCCCGGCGAGGGCCCCCGCGTAGCGGGGATCGACGTGGAATTGCGAGTCGACGCTTGCGGCCGACACGCGACGCAGCTCATTCACGAGCAGGTTGAGGAGGCCGCAGCCGTGAGAGTAACGGCGTGACTCGGTGCAATTTGCGCGACCCGCGGCGCAAACGGTCAATAACCGGCGGCCTGGCCGTCGCGTCGCGGGTCCGATCCCGCGATGTAACCCACATCGGAGCGGACGATGAACTGGCCGGCGCCAAAATCCATGTACGAATCGGGCACCGAAGCGAACTGGTGACCGAGCGCAGCCAAACCCTCGCGCAACGCCGGCGAGGCATTCGATTCCATGTCGAGTGACACGCCTGCGCTGACTTTCCACCGTGGCGCATCGAGCAGCGCCTGTGGATTGGAGCCGTAATCGATCAGCCTCACCAACGTCTGCAAATGGGCCTGCGGCTGGATGGGGCCGCCCATGACGCCGAAGCTGCAGTAAGGCTGTCCGTTCCGCGTGACAAAACCCGGAATGACGGTGTGAAACGGCCGTTTGCCGCCACCGACGATATTCGGGTGGCCATCCTCCAACGAAAAGCCGGTGCCGCGGTTCTGCAGGCTGATGCCGGTGCCCGGGACCACGATGCCGGATCCAAATCCCATGTAATTCGACTGTATGAGCGACACCATCATGCCGCCCTCGTCGGCGGCGGTGAGATAGACCGTGCCCGCCGGCGGCGGCAGGCCATGCCGGAAGTCCTGCGCGCGGGAACGGTCGATCAGCCGCGCACGGCTCGCGAGATAGCTTCGGTCGAGCAGTTGTCCCGGGGTCACGGTCATGGCGCACGGATCGGCGACATAACGATAGGCGTCGGCGAAGGCAAGCTTCATCGCCTCGATCTCCAGGTGCTGCACCTCGATCGAGTCGACGGCGTATCCCTGCAAATCGAAATGCTCGAGTATTCCCAGCGCCATCAACGCCGCGATGCCTTGGCCGTTGGGAGGAATCTCGTGGACGGTGTAGCCGTGGTAGTCGTGGGCCAGCGGCGCCACCCAATCGCACGTGTGTGCCTCGAAGTCGGCAAGGGTGTGACCGCCGTCGTGCTTACGCGAATGCGCGACCATCGCCTGCGCGAGCTCGCCGCGATAGAAAGATTCGCCGGAGGTCCGCGCGATTTTTTCCAGGGTCGTGGCCATCGCGGGCGAGGCGAAAAGCTCACCCGGCTGCGGCGCGCGACCCTGCGGGAGAAAATGCTCCGCAAATCCGGGAACGTCGCCGAGTATGGGCACCGCCTTCGCCCATTTTTCCGCGACCACCGGGCTCACCACGTAGCCATCGCGCGCGTACCGCATCGCCGGTCCGAAAAGGTCGGCAAAGGGCAGCTTGCCGAAACGCTTCGACAAGGCGATCCAACCCGAAACCGCGCCGGGGATCGTTACCGTCGTCCAGCCCGCGCGAGGCATGACGCCCTGACCCGCGTAGCGGGCCGGTGACCAGGCCGCGGGTGCGCGCCCCGACGCGTTCAACCCGACCGGCTCAGTCCCATCCCATATGATCGCAAACAGGTCGCTGCCCAGGCCGTTGCTGCAGGGCTCAAGGATGGTCAGCGCGATGGCCGTCGCGAGCGCGGCGTCGACCGCGTTGCCGCCCGCGTGCAGCATCGCAATTCCCGCCTGAGTGGCGAGAGGCTGCGAGGTCGCGACAACGTTGCGCGCCAGGATCGGTTGGCGCCGCGACGCGTAAGGAAGCGCCCAGTCGAGGCTCGGCCGCGTTGACGACAGGAACGCTTCGCGTGCCTTGTTCATGGCAAGCGCTTGGATGCCCTATCGGCGCCGCCGCACTCAAGCATGCCGCGGCGCATCGCGTGCAGCATCAGGTTTCGGCTTCCACGAAGGCTTCCTCGCGCTTCTTGCGGAAGTTCGGCGCGACAATGAGCAGCAGCAACGCCGCGGCGGCGATCAGCATCCCAAGCGAGATCGGCCGCGTGAAAAACACCGTCGGGTCGCCGCGCGAAAGCAGCATCGCGCGCCGCAAATTCTCTTCCATCATCGGCCCCAGCACGAATCCCAGGATCAGGGGTGCGGGTTCGCACTCCAGCTTGAAGAATATAAGGCCGAGCGCCCCGAACGCCGCCGTCTGGGCCACGTCGAAGCTGGCGTTGCTGATCGAATAAACACCGATCGCGCAGAACAGAAGAATGGCAGGATAAAGTACGCGGTAAGGCACCGTCAGCAGTTTGATCCAGATGCCGATCAGCGGCAGGTTGAGCACGACGAGCATCAGGTTGCCCACCCACATCGACACCACCAGCCCCCAGAACAATCCGGGGTTCGAGGTCATGACCTGCGGGCCCGGCTGGATGTTGTGAATGGTCATCGCGCCGACCATCAGCGCCATCACCGCGTTTTCGGGGATGCCGAGCGTAAGCAGGGGAATGAACGAGGTTTGCGCTCCGGCGTTGTTGGCGGACTCCGGGCCGGCGACGCCCTGAATCGCGCCTTTACCGAACCGGCTCGGGTCCTTGGCGATTTTTTTCTCGAGGGCATAGGAGCCGAAGGAGGCCAGCATCGCGCCGCCGCCAGGGAGTAAGCCCAGGATCGAACCGATGCCCGTGCCGCGGAGCACGGCCGGCCACGCTTCCTTGAACTGCTTCATGGTGAGCCAGAGGCCGCCGATCTTGGCGGTAAGGACCTCGCGCTTCTCGGTGCTCTCGAGATTGGTCAGGATCTCGGCGAAACCGAACAGACCCATGGCGACGCTCGTGACGCCAAGGCCGTCGATCAGCTCCGGAACGCCGAACGCGAACCGCGCCGCGCCGGAGTTGACGTCGGTGCCGACAATTCCCAACAGCAGTCCCAGTACGACCATGGCGATGGCTTTGAGCAGCGACCCGTGCGCGAGCACCACCGCACCGATCAGTCCCAGGATCATCAGCGAGCAATATTCCGCGGGCCCGAACTTCAGCGCCAGCTCGGACAGCGGAACGGCGACGGTGGCGATGAAAACGGTCGCCACACAGCCGGCGAAAAAGGAGCCGAGCGCCGCGACCGCGAGCGCCGCGCCGGCCTGGCCTTTGCGTGCCATCTGATAGCCGTCGAGGCAGGTGACCGCGGACGAAGTCTCCCCCGGCATGTTGAGCAGGATCGACGTCGTCGAGCCTCCGTACTGGGCGCCGTAGTAGATGCCTGCGAGCATGATCAGGGCCGATACCGGTTGCAGCGCGTAGGTGGTCGGCAGCAGCATAGCGATCGTCGCCACCGGCCCGATGCCGGGAAGGACGCCGATCAAGGTGCCGACCAGCGCACCGATCAAGGCCCACAGGAGATTGATCGGCGTCAGCGCGACGCCAAAACCGAGAGCGAGGTGATTGAATAAATCCTCCATGGTCGCTCCTCAGTTCGACCAGGGCCAGAGTGGCAGCTGGAGATTCAGGCCGAATATGAAAACTCCAGTGGCCAGCGCGGCGAAGAGAATTCCGCTGATCAGCGCTTCCTTCGGTCGGAACTCCGGGCTCGCCATGCTCGAGGCGAAGACCAGCCCGATCGTCGACAATACCAGGCCAAGATGAGTCACTACCATGCCGAAGGCAACGACGCTGCCGAGCACGATGAGTATTGGCTTCCAATACCAACGCGGGAGTGGGTCGCCCTTGATTTTCAGCGCGCGCAACGACAGCGCGGCGCCGAGCAAAAGCAGAAGGATACCGAGAATACGCGGGAAGTATCCCGGGCCCATGCGAGCGGCGGTGCCGAGCGAATAGTTGCTGCCGATGATGATCGCGGCCAGGCCGAACGCGACGAAAATCAGCCCTGCGAAGAAGTCCTTCGGATGGCGGATGAACGCCATGGCGGTATCCTCCGAAAAAACTTGCTGTTGTTAGTGCGCTTGCGGCGCCAAGAATAACATCGAACTCCGCAGCAAGCACTCCGGCCAGCGCGAAAGGGGACTTCCAAGAAAAAGGGCAGGCTCTGTCGTCGCGCCTGCCCTCTTTGATCCAACCTGACGGTCAGCTTACAGCCCGTTCTTTGCCCGCAGGTCCTTCAGATACTTCTCCACGATCTGTCCTTGCATCCGCTGCGCCAGTTGCGTCTTGACCTCGTCATAGGGCGGGACCTTGGCATCGCGAATGTCGTCGAGCTGAATGACGTGCCAGCCGAATTGCGATTGCACCGGCGTGGTCGTGAACTTGCCTTTTTGCAGTGCGACCATGGCGTCCGAGAACGGCTTGACGAAGTTTGCCGGCGCGTTCCAGTCGAGGTCGCCGCCATTGATCTTCGAGGCATTGTCCTTCGAGCGCTCGGCGAGCTTCTCGAACTTCTCGCCCTTTTGCAGCGCGGCGATGACTTCCTTGGCATCGGACTCCTTGTCGACCAGAATGTGCCGCACCTTGTATTCCTTGTCGCCGATCTGGCCCTTGATGACTTCGTATTCCTTGCGCATCTGGTCTTCGGGAACCGGGTGCGCCTTCAGGTAATCGGCCATATACGCGCGCACCAGCACCGTCTGCGACGTGAGATCCATCTCGGTCTTGACGGCGGGGTTCTTCTCGATGCCCTGCTTCCTGGCTTCACGTACCAAGAGCTCGCGCGTGTTCAGCTCGTCACGCACGGCAGCGCGCATCTCCGGCGTGTCCGGCTGGCCCTGCGCGGTGCGCTGCTTGAGCATGAAGTCGAAGTACGCTTGCGAGTACATCTCCTTGCCCTTGGCAGCGGGAGCGGCTTTACTCTTGGCATCCTGGGCCAGCGCCACTGGAACCGAAAGCAGCGCGGCGGACGCCACGAGCGCGGCGAAAAGTCGAGGGATCTTATACATAAATGACAGTCCTTGTCGTAGTTGAAGCTGTTTAGGAAAACTCTTCAGGCGCGAGCGCCTTGATCGAAAGGGCATGAATCGGATGCGGCAGCAGATCGCTGACCCGCGCCAGCACTATCTGGTGCCGTTCCAGTCGCGATATCCCGCGGAACGCGTTCGACACGATGAGCAGCGAAAAGTGCCCCCCGCCGGCGGCCGCGCCGGCGTGCCCGGCGTGCTCCGCGCTGTCGTCATGAATCTCCAGCGCGCTGGGGGCAAGGTCCTGCAGCCGCATGCGCAGCGTCGATGGGAGATCGCTCATTTCTCTGGCTCGTCGCCTTCGGTCACGACTGCTCCGGGAGATAGCGGGCCACCGACGCGACGGTGCCCACCGCGGCCAGCATGAACAGCCCGATGCCGCCCCAAACCTTGAAATTCACCCAGGTGTCGAGGGAAAAGTTGAAGGCCACGTAAAGATTTATCAGACCCATGCAGACGAGGAACGCGACCCATCCCCAGGTAATTTTGGCCCAGATGGGGTCCGGAAGCGTGAGGTCCTTCAGCAGCGCCGAAATGAGATTGCGCCCAAATACCACGCGGCCAATCAACAGGGTTGCCGCGAAAAGCCAGTACAGAACCGTCGGTTTCCACTTGATGAAGGTCTCGTCGTGCAACAGGAGCGTCGCGCCGCCGAAGACCACGATGATCGCCAGGCTCAGCCAGTGGATCGTCGCCACCCGTCCCTTGTGCCAGCGAAAATACGCGATCTGGATGACCGATGCGGCGATCGCGACCGCGGTCGCGACGTAGATCCCCGACAGCTTGAACGCGACGAAGAACAGGATCAGCGGAAAATAGTCGGCCAGAAAGTGCATAACCTATTATTTTACCTCAGATTCCATGCTCTTTTCAAGCGCTGGAATGGCCAAGCGGGGAAAGGCGCTAATGGCGCTTCTGGGCGATCAGCTTGCGATAGTAGGGCCAGTCGAATGCCGGCCCGGGATCGGTCTTGCGCTTGGGCGCGATATCCCGATGACCCGCGATGTCCTTGATGGGATAGCGCCGGCGCAGCGCTCGGGTCAGGAGCGCCAGCGTCCGATATTGGATGTCTTCGTATGGCAGGTCATCGGTTCCCTCCAACTCGACGCCGATCGAGAAGTCGTTGCAGTCGCGGCGCGCCCGCCAGGACGAATCGCCGGCATGCCAGGCGCGAAGTGCGCAGGGAACGAACTGCGCGAGCGCGCCCTCGCGGCGGATCAGAAAATGAGCGGAGACGCGCATATCCGCGATGGATTCGAAATAGGGATGCGCCTTGGGGTCAAGGCGGTTGGTGAACAGCTCGACGATCCAGGGGCCTCCGAATTGGCCGGGAGGAAGCGAGATATTGTGAATGACCAGCAAGGTGATACGCGCATCGGCCGGTCGCGCGTCGAAATTGGGCGACGGGACCTGCGCCGCTGCCCGCACTACGCCGGCACGATCGACGTGGAGCCGAAGCGGCGGGGCGGTCATCGCAAGGACTGCGCGCACCGGGTCCTCAGCAATGTTGCGCAGGGCGGTACGCTACTCGCTTCATGACACGCCCGGCCGCGGTGTTCGATGATTTTCTCGGGCCGCGCGTTGTCAAGCTTGGTGATAACACTTCAGCGCCAATCAACGGCGCCAAACCGCTCGTGTCCCAGGAAGGTATAGAAGATGCCGATCGTTCCCCTGGTTTGCGAGCTGTCGCCCACGTCGGGATAAAACGCGTCGCGGCGGTTGAACAGATACCTAAGCGCGATGCCGTGCCGCTCATAAACGCGCACCGTAAATGACGCGTCGAGTCGCGCAATATTGTCGTGCCCGCCGCGCGCCGCGGCGGCGACGCGGCTGACAAAGTATTCGCGCCCGGTCAGATCGACGAGGCACGCTCGCCAAAAATAAAGGTTCGTCAGCAAAAACTGTGGGTGAGCTTTGGTTCGGGT
>JRHI01000328.1_pt1 | contig 54099 bp, 52 predicted proteins | sample 215371 | NCBI WGS metagenome assembly JRHI01 (sample SAMN02929681, study PRJNA255918) | sediment metagenome | biome: cave system; feature: Ice Cave; material: Sediment; isolation source: sediment from deep within a dark volcanic ice cave with no known source of... ...
CTGGAAGAGTTTCCACAGGGCTTGACGGGAGCTCGGTGTAGTCGGCGCCGATGGCGTCGCAGATGCGGACGGCGAGGTCGTAGTTCATCCATTGGCGTGACGCTCGCGTCAGGCTGGAATACCCCAGGGTGCGGCTGACCCGGGCGTGGTCGGGGCGGACCCAGCCGAGGCGGCGGGCCACCTCGCCGAGGCTGGGGCCCCCGGCGCGCTCGAAGCATTTCCGGATCAGCGCGATGTCCACCTCGGGGCGTCCCTGCCCGGCGTGAAACGGGGTGGCGGCGACCTCATTGTCTGCAGCGGGACACTGCCGAAGGAGCCCGGAAGCCGACATGGTCAGAGGCCGCCGCCAGGGATGGCAGCGCGCAGGAATGTCCCCCACAGCTCGTGGCGCAAGGCAGGTCATGACGCAATCCCGGTCGTGATGCCAAGGGCCACCGAACGGTGCCTACCTGGGTCAGCCGGGAGCCTAGAGACGGGTACCCGAGACCGTCAGTACGGTGGCGGACGAACGGCGCGCTCGTGCGAGTTCACGACAGCCCCGTCCTGAGTATCAGAGCGGTAACGGAACGGCCACAATCGGCGACAGGTGCGGGGCTGTGCGCACAAAAGGCGACGTGGCGGGTTGGTGCGATTTCGACCTGTCGCCGGATCCAATCCGCGGATCAAACTTCCGTCATGACGCGATCCCTCACCCCAAAGCCCGATGCGCTGTTGACCGTCGGCGGACCGTAGCCGGTGGGGTGCCCTCGCTGCTCGGCCGCGCATCCCTACCATGTCGCCTGCGCTCCCATGTGCTGGGAGTGCGGCGTGGCCCATCACGCCGGGCCGGGAACCTTGTGCGCCCCCCTCTGCACGGTGTGCGGCGGCCACCACCCACCGGCAGCGCCGTGCGCGCAGGCGCGGCAGACTGTGGCCGATGCGGATGCCGCGGCGGCCCGCGCGCACTTCGAGACACGTCGGCGGATGGCGGCCCTGACCGGCGAGGCGGCGAGCCGGGCGGCCGCCATGGCACGGCTGGAAGCGGCCCTGACGCGGAACCCCCACGGCGGCCCGCTCCTCGCGTAGCGATCTGCAACCGGCCGCGCGCGGGCCGGTAGGCGGGCCCCCGCAGGTGCCGTCAGGCGCCGTTGACGCCTGTGCAGGTGTATTCGATGTGGACGGCGAGGGTCTGGCTCTGGGCCGACCCTTCGAGATCGAACACGCCGAGGTGGCCGCCCAGCATCAGCGTGCCCTTGGTGAGCGTGAGGGGCGGGGGTGTGACCCGCGGCGGGGTGCCCCCGGGCAGGTCGGTCCATATCCCCGAGGTGCCTCCCTGGCCGATGGTGAACGTGTCCACCGATGTCTCCCTGCCCAGGACCACGGTCAGTCTGAATGGATGCGTGAAGCTCCCCGACGCCGCGCTGCCGGTGAGGCTCAGCGGGCCGGCCACCGGTGCGGGACACCCTGGAGGAAAGCGTATGTCGGTCAGGTTGAAGCCATTGCCGTAGCCCGTGGCGGTGACATCCCCGACCGCCGGCGGGATCGCCGAGGTCGACGAGCTCGACGAGGCGGAGGCCGGCGCCGTGGTGCTTGCCGGCGGCACGGCGGAGGGTGCCGGCGGTGGCGTGGCCGTCGACGCGGTGGTCACCGACGCGGTGCCACAGGCGGCCATCCCCAGCACCAGCAGGACGCCGGAGGTCGTACGCAGAAGCTGGGAGAATATGCGGATGGCGGTCGCAGCCTAGCAACGGCGTCCGATCCGGCGGCCGGGCGGCAGCTCAGAGCCAGGCCACGTCGAGCGGGCGCTCGTGGAAGCGACTCAGGTGACGCGCCACCTTCTCCACAGCGGCAGTCGCAGGCGGGTTCAGCCGGCTCCAGCTGCGGATCTCGAGCCGCGCGGCCCTGGCGGTGGCGACGCGTCGCCACGTCCCGCGCACCGTGCCACCGATGGTCACGATGTTGGCGATGACGCTGCCGAACGAGAGGAGGCCGGCATCGATGGGAATCCCATCCCGGAGGACCGCCGCCCGGTCGCGATAGGCGACGGTGTACTCGTCGAAATTGGGCAGCAGGTGCGCCACCTGCGCCGCCGACGGCGGGGGCGATGCGGCCGCATCGAACCAGTAGTCCTTCCCCCCCAGCGACTGCCGCTCGAGCGCGTCGCCGGCGACCGCGATCCCGAGGCGCGCGTCGGCCATGGTCAGGCCGGACCACCACACGAAGTCCTGCAGCTGCGCCGGGCCGTGGCTCCGGAAATAGCGCCACGCCAGCTCGGAGACAGCCTCCGCGCGGTCCAGAGCCGCCGTCGCCGGCACGCGCTCGTCGAGGAGGGCGTAGGTGACCTGCCGGCCGCGGCGCGGACCGCTGACGATGAGGCCGCTCAGCTCGGCGCCCATGATCAGGTGGGCCACGCGCTGCCCGTCGGGCGGGATGCCGGCGGCGCGCAGCGCGTCGCCGAGTTCGGCGCGGATGCGGTGGTTGCCGCCCGCGACCGCCGCGGCGATGACCGCGTGACCTCGCGCCACGGTGGCCTCGTCGAGCTCCAGCTGACGGTAGCGGCCGGTGAGCGCGCGCCGGATCCGCGGGCCGGTGAGGGCGAGCAGCCAGCGGATGTCGGCTGGCAGGACGAAGTGCCAGGTGGGCCGCAGCACGTGGGTGCGCAGGATGGCTCCCTGGTCGACCAGCCGGTCGAGCCCGGCGTCGGTGGCGCCGGCGACCCGCTGGCCGAGGGCCCACTTGGCGGCGCCGTAGTCCTGCGCCTGGACGGCACCCAGCCAGCCGACGGCGTCCACCGCGGAGGCCAAAGGCGCGCCGATGAGATGCTGGGCGTGCAGGCGCCGCGCCGCGATGCCGGTCACGGCCGCGGCCTACCGGCGGCGCGTCTCGAAGTCACCCGCGTCCACCCGCACCTTGCGCAGCAGCGCGGTCAGCCGGTCCAGCTCGCGCTCGTCGAGCCCCCCGACGCCGAGGCCGATGTCGGTGACCTCCCGGGTGGCCCGCTCCACCAGGGTGGCGCCCGCGTCGGTCAGCCGCGCCAGGGTGGTGCGCCGGTCCTCGGGATGCTGTACGCGACGGACCAGGCCCATGCCCTCCAGCCGGTCGACGAGGTTGGTCACGCTGGTGGGGTGGATCATGAGGCGTTCGCCCATCTTGCCCAGGGGCAAGGCGCGGCTCCGGCTGAAGTGGAGGAGCACGAGCACCTCGTAGCGGGCGAAGTTCAGCCCCAGCTCGCGCAGGGCGCCGTCGACGCGGGCGAGCACGATCTGCTGCGCGCGCATGATCGAGGTGGCCGCCGCCATCGCCGAACCCTCCGGCCAGCGGGCGTCCCACTGGGCGCGCGCCTCGGCGATGGGATCGAACGGCAGCTTCCTCCGGCCCATGACCCCACCAGAGTACTCCGGTACACTCGGTGGCCATATAATCGGTCGTCCTAGTATCATGCGGTCATGGCCACGCATGCACCGCCGAACCCCGCCACCCTGGACCCCGCCGGTCGTCCGGAGCCCGAGCCCCTCGAGGCCGGCCGCGCTCGCTGGCAGGCGGCCTACGCCGCCGCGGCCGCCGCCGGGCGGCTCCGCGACGACGACTTCACCACCCTGTCCGGGACCGAGGTGGAGCCGCTGTACGCGCCGCCCCCCGGTGATGCGCACCAGGGTTTCGAGCGGATCGGCTGGCCGGGCGAGTACCCCTTCACCCGCGGCCTCCATCCCACCGGGTACCGCGGCAAGCCCTGGACCATCCGTCAGTTCGCCGGCTTCGGCAACGCCGAGCAGACCAACGAGCGCTACCGCATGATCCTCGCCCAGGGCGGCGGCGGCCTCTCGGTGGCCTTCGACATGCCGACGCTGATGGGCCGCGACAGCGACGACCCGCGCAGCCTCGGCGAGGTGGGCCACTGCGGCGTCGCCGTTGACAGCGCCGCCGACATGGACATCCTGTTCGCCGGCGTGCCCCTCGGTGACGTCACCACGTCGATGACCATCAGCGGCCCGGCGGTGCCGATCTTCTGCATGTACCTCGTCGCCGGCGAGCGACAGGGCGTCGACATCCACGCGCTCGACGGCACGCTGCAGACCGACATCTTCAAGGAGTACAGCGCGCAGAAGGAGTGGATCTTCGCGCCGAAGTACCACCTGCGCCTGATCGGCGACCTGATGGAGTTCTGCACCCGCGAGGTCAAGCGCTACAAGCCGCTCTCCGTCTCCGGATACCACATCCGCGAGGCCGGGGCGACCGCCGCGCAGGAGCTGGCCTTCACCCTGGCCGACGGCTTCGGCTACGTCGAGCTGGGCACCTCCCGCGGGCTCGACGTCGACGACTTCGCGCCCGGGCTGTCGTTCTTCTTCGACGCCCACATCGACTTCTTCGAGGAGATCGCCAAGTTCCGGGCCGCGCGCCGCATCTGGGCCCGCTGGCTGCGCGACGTCTACGGCGCCCGCACCACCCGGGCGCAGTCGCTCCGCTTCCACACCCAGACCGCCGGGGTCTCGCTGACCGCACAGCAGCCGGACAACAACATCGTGCGCACCGCGGTCGAGGCCCTGGCGGCGGTGCTCGGCGGCACCAACAGCCTGCACACCAACGCACTCGACGAAGTGCTGGCGCTGCCGTCGGAGCGCGCCGCCCAGATCGCCCTGCGCACGCAGCAGGTCCTCGCCGAGGAGACCGGCGTGGCCAACGTCATCGATCCGCTCGGCGGCTCCTGGTACATCGAGCAGCTCACCGACGACATCGAGCGGCGCGCCGAGGCCATCTTCACGCAGATCCGCCGCATGGGCGGCGACGGGACGATGATGTCCGGGCTGCTGCGCGGCATCGACGAGGGCTGGTTCATCGGCGAGATCGGTGAGTCGGCATTCCACTATCAGCAGCAGCTCGACGCCGGGCGCAAGCGCGTGGTCGGCCTCAACGTCCTGCGCGGCGGCATCGACGAGGAGCCTCTGCAGGTCCTGCAGATCGGTGACGAGATCGAGCGCGACCAGCGGGCGGCGCTGACGGCGCGCCGCGCGGCGCGCGACCAGGCCGCTGTGGAGGCCGCCCTGGGGCGGCTGTCAGCGGCGGCGCAGACCGACGAGAACCTGGTCCCGGTGATGCTCGACGCGGCCCGGGTCGAGGCCACCCTCGGAGAGATGTGCGACGCGCTCCGCACCCTCTGGGGCGGCTACGTCGAGGTCACCGGCTACTGACTCCGGCGTCGGGGTGAGCGGGACGGCGACGGCCGTCCCGCTCCGCGCCCCTGGATGACCGGCGTCCGCTAGCCGGGGACGGCCATGCCCAGCTTGTCGGCGGCCATCCTCGCGCCCTCGACCCGGTTCTTGATCTTCTGGAAGGCCACGTCGCGGGCGTAGTCCGGCGAGCCGTGGTTGGGCTTCTCGTCGATGCTGAACGGCGAGAAGCCACAGTCGTCGGTGGCCCCCAGCCGCTCCTTGGGGATGAACTCCGCGGCCCGCACCAGGGCGTTGCAGACCTCCTGCGCGGACTCCACACGCGGGTTCAGCGGGTTGATGACTCCCACGTAGCACATCTGCGCAACCCCGTCGGCGTCCTCGCGGCTGTGCTCGCCGACCAGCTTGTAGACGCGATCGCGGTCGCGCTCACTGGCCAGCTGGATGAGGAAGTAGCCGGCGTTGATGGTGAACATGCTGGGCAGCAGGTCGTGGTAGTCGACGTCCGCGCTGTGCACCGAGTCGCGGTCTCCGCCCGGGCAGGTGTGCACGCCGATGTTGCTGCGCTCCTCGGCGGTGAAGCGCGCCATGACGCGGTTGTTGAGGTCGATGAAATGCGGCAGCAGGTCGCGACCCGTCCAGGGGTTGCGCGGATCCTTGCGCGTGGCCAGCCTGCCCTCGGTGAAGTCGACGGAGACGCGGGCGGCGCCGGCGGCGAAGGCACCGCGGATGTCCTTCTCGCACTCGTCGATGAGATCCGCCTCGAACTCCTCGCGGGAGTAGCCGGACACCTCGTCGTCGAGGGGATAGAGCAGAGCCAGCATGGACGGCGCGATCACCGCCTGCTTCATCGGCCTGGTGGCGAAGCCAATGGACTTCTTGAGCGTGTCGGCGGCGTAGGTCTTGTACCGGAAGGGACCGCCGGTCAGCTTGGGCAGCTGCCGGCGATGGCCGTCGGCGAAGATGGCGAAGTACTGCCCCCCGCCCGCCAGCTTGTCGGCCAGGCCGGTGCCGGCCAGCGTGTCCGCCAGGGCGTAGGTCGCAAAGCTCGACCACCGCTGCTCCCCGTCGGAGACGATAGGTGCTCCCGTGGCCTCCATGCGCTCGATGGAGTCGCGGACGGCCTCGTCCTGCTCCGCCTCCAGCTGCTCCTTGGTGATGGTGCCGCTGTCGTAGTCCGCGTACGCCGCCTGGAGCTTGGCCGGGCGCGGCAGGGAACCGACGTTCTCGGTGGGGATACCGGTCTGCGTTCTGGGATCGTAGGCCATGCGGGCTGGGTCCTCCTCGGGCTGGGTGCGTGCGGATGCCTCGCGCCCCCACGGCACGACGGCGGAGGTGGTGATCATGCCGGTCCCGGCAGCCTGCCTGCTGCGGCCTGGTGGCTGCGACCGGCCCGGGGTAGCGCCGGCTCGCGCTGTTAGGCTGCCGGGATGCCTGAGACGCCGACCTTCGACGAGATCCTTGGAGCCCTGCGGCGCTCGCATGAATTGCTCTGCGCGCTGGTGCGGCCCCTGTCCGACGGCCTCACCGCGCCGTCCTATTGCGACGAGTGGACCATCGCACAGGTGCTCTCCCACCTTGGTGCCGGGGCCGAGGTGTTCGGGCTCATCCTCGACGCCGGGCTGCAGGGGGCGCCCGCTCCCGGGTTCGAGGACTTCGAGCCTCTGTGGGAGCGGTGGAACGCCAGGAATCCAGCCGAGCAGGCTCGAGACTCCGTCGCCGCCGGCGCCGCTTTCATCGACCGCCTGGCCACGATCGCGGCGGAGCAGCGCGCCGGCTGGCGACTTCACCTGTTCGGCCATGAGCGGACGATGACGGAGATCGCCCGAATGCGCCTCAGCGAGGTCGCGGTCCACACGTGGGACATGGCGGTCATGCGCGACCCCGGAGCGACGATCCCGGAGGACGCCGCGTCGCTCATCCTCGACAGCCTGTCCGAACTTGTCGGGTGGGTCGGCAAGCCGGCGCCTGACCCGATGCGCATCCATGTCGTCACCACCGCCCCGGTACTGGAGTTTCGCCTCCACGTGGATCCCTGGGGCGCCCGGCTGACATCGGCCGCCGCCGCCGGAGAGACGCAGGCGACGCTGCGGTTGCCGGCCGAGAGCTTCGTCCGGCTCGTCTACGGGCGTATGGACGGCCCTCACACTCCCCCCTCCACGACGGCGGAGGGGATCGACCTCGAGGTTCTGCGCCGGACCTTCCCCGGCGTCTGAGCGGCGCCGCGCGGCACCGTCGGCTGCCAGACCGCGTTGGTATTCGGCGATGCGCGGGACGCTCCTGGATCCGGCCACCCAGGGGTTGCGGCTGGGGCGGACGCTGTCGCGTACCATGACCATCCGTGGGGCCGACACCGCGACGCTCGGTCCCCGGTCCGGGCCCGACCGCCATTCTGCTGATCCGGTGCCCCGATCAACGAGGCCTGGTGGCCAGGACCGCGCAGTTCGTCGCCGAGCGCGGGGGTAACCTCGTGCACGCCGAACACCACGTCGACCGCTCCACCGGGCTGTTCCTCATGCGCCTGGAGTGGGAGCTCGAGAGCTTCGAGCTCGACCGCGCCGGGGTGGGATCCGCCTTCTCACCGTTGGCCGAGGCCATCGACGCGACCTGGAGTCTCCACTTCTCTGACGTGCGCCCACGCATTGCGGTGTGGGTCACGCGCCAGGGGCACTGTCTGGCGGACCTGCTGCTGCGGGCGGCCGCCGGCGAGCTCAACTGCGACCTGCGTTTCGTCCTCGGCAACCATCCCGACCTGCGCGAGATGGCGGAACGCTTCGGCGTGCCCTTCCACCACGTCCCCACCGCGACCGGTGGCGGCCCCGCCACGACCGAGGCCGCGCAGCTCGAACTGCTACGTGTACACGACATCGACCTGGTCGTGCTCGCCAAGTACATGCAGGTGCTCAGTCGCGACCTGCTGGACAGCTGCGGGCCGGTGATCAACATCCATCACAGCTTCCTCCCCGCGTTCGCCGGCGCCAATCCGTACCGGCAGGCCTACGAACGCGGTGTCAAGATCATCGGCGCCACCGCGCACTACGTCACCGCCGATCTGGACGCGGGACCGATCATCCAGCAGGACACCGTCCACATCAGCCATCGCGACGGCGTCGACGATCTGGTGCGGAAAGGCCGCGATCTGGAGCGGGTGGTGCTGGCCCGCGCGGTGCGCAACCACCTCGAGAACCGCGTGCTGGTCCACGGGAACCGCACGTCGGTCTTCGAGTAGGTCAGCGGCGCGTCAAGGCCGACAGCGCCAGCCCCGTCGCCGTCCCGTAGATCAGGTGGTTTCCCAGGTCTTTGGCAAGAACTGACGGGGAGTACTGCCAGATCGGTTTGTACAGACCCATGGAGCCCAGGACGGCATAGCTACCCAGCCAGACGCCGGCACCGAACGGTGGTCCCGCGGCAGCCGCCGGCAGGCGCGTCGTCCCGGTCACCAGCGCCAGTGGGACGCCGGCGCTGGAACCGTACAGCCAGTGCATGACGTTGTTGCAGAGCCGGGCCCGCGCCGGGCTCAGCTGCCTGCCGGTGAGCCCCTCCACGATGCGCCGTCCCACCTGGGCCGGTGCCGGCGCGTCCTCCCAGCTGTCCAGGCCGCTGGACGTCTCCCAGTCGAGAAACCCCTGGTCCCCACCACCCGCCCGGAACTGCACGTACTGGGCCACGTCCATGGCGAGGGTGCCGGCCGCCGCCGCCGCCAGTCCGCGCAGCATCAGCGCCGCCGGTGTCGGAGCGTCACGGGTCACCCGTCGAGCATAGGCGTGGCGACACCACCTTCGTGCGCGCCGATCGCATCCCGCACGAACGCCGGGATCTCGACCGGCCGGTGTGCGACGCTGTCCACGAACACGTAGGTGGCGTGCGCCTCGAACAGGAGGTCCTGCCGGCGCCGGATCGGGAAGTGGACGGTCATGCTGGTACGGCCGAGACGCTCCACGCGGACGCCCACGATGAGGTCGTCCTCGGGCAGCGCCGGCGCCCGGAACCGAAGGCTCGTGGCCGCCAGCATGAAGTCGACCCCTCGGGCGAGCAGGTCCCTGTAGGGCAGATCGATGGCGACCAGGTACTCGGTCACCGCCGTGTCGCACCAGGTCAGGTAGACGCCGTTGAAGGCCACCCCCTGGAGATCGCACTCAGCGTATCGGACGCGCAGCGGCATGCCGAACCGGGGTGGAGGTGCCGTCTCGGTGCGGTCGGCGTCGTCGTGCACGGGCAGCCATTCTGCCCGGCGGCGCTCCGCTCGCCGCACAAGGCGGTGCATCGGAGTCTTGTGACATTCGGCCCGTTGACAGAGCGCGGGCGACGGAGCATGCTGACAGCGTCGACGTCAGACCTCCTTGGAGGCGAAGCGACATGCGAACGGTATGGGAATCGCTGCGACATAGTCGGGCTGGTTACTGCTGACCTGGGGTGCCAGCCCCGCCCCACCTGAGGGCGCGGGTGCGAGCGGCGTGATGCGCCGCGGAGACGCCAGGTCGAGACCGACGCACCACGGCGGGCGCCAGTCGCCCGTCGCCTCATGCGGTCCAGAGCGACCGCCGGTCACAAGATGACCATTCGAGGGGCCGGCCACAGTGCCGGCCCCTTTTTTGTCCGTTCGAGGGTCCGGCGACAGTGGCGCCCCTCCTCGCATCCGAGGGATCACCCGCGGGCGCACAATCTGCCGACATGCCGCCGTCCAGGGTCGATCCGCTCGCCGAGCTGCGCCGGCGCTGCATGGCGCTGCCGGAGGTGGCCGAGAAGCTGAGTCACGGGGAGCCGTCGTGGTTCGCCGGCGGCCGCCAGTTCGTCATGTACGCCGACCGCCATCACGACGATCGAGTGGCATTCTGGTGCGCCGCCCCGGACGGAGTGCAGGCAGCCCGCGTCGGCGCGGAACCGGAGCGCTACTTCCGGCCGCCGTACGTCGGCGGCCGCGGCTGGCTCGGCGTCCGCGTCGACGTGGTCATCGACTGGGACGAGATCGGCGACATCGTCGTCGACGCCTACCGCGTGGTGGCGCCCAGGCGGTGCCTGGCCGCGCTCGACGCTACCGCCTGAGCTCGGCTCAGGCGGCGATGGCACGCAGCTGGCGCGGTGCCAGGGCGGCGCGGTCGGCAGCGGACACCCCGTCGACCCCCTCACCCGACGCCCTGGCGAGGAGGCCGGCCTCCAGGTGCCAGGTGGCCTTCCCGAAGGCATGTCCCCACCACCGCACCTCAGTGCCGACGCGGGCGGCCAGGGCACCGGCGGCGGCGACCGCGGCGGCCTCGGCGGCGGCGTCGCCCCGGGTGCGGGCCGCCCGGGCCGCGGCCACCCGGGACCGCCCGTGGACGGCCAGCGCCTGCCGGGCCACCCAGGTGTGCCCCCGCTCCTCGGCGGCGGTGACGACGCGTTCGAGCGCCTCCCCCACCTCGGTGGCGGCCTCGCCGACCTCGACCGCGCCGGCCGGGTCCGTGGCCATCAGGGCCAGCTCGTGCACCCGCAGCGCCGTCGCCTCGTGGAGGATGCGGTCGCCCACGGTGTCGCGGAGGCCGCGAAGCTGCCGGAGCGCCACCTCGACATCGCCGCCGTCGGCCAGCCCCGAGAGCACGCGCAGCAGGTCGTGCTCCGCCGCCATCGGCTTGCGCTCGGCGATATCGAGCTGCAGCACCCGGCCGATCTCGGGCAGGTGGATGCGCCCGGCCACGGCGGCATCGTCGCCGTTCCAGTACAGGATCCAGAGGCCGTCGAGGCCGGTGCGCGCCGCCCGCAGCGCCTTGGCGACGAAGGGTGTGTGACCGCCGCGCTGCCGTGCCACCCCGTACTGCTGACCAGCTGCCACACCTGCTCCTCATGAACGACGGCCCTGACCGTACCAGCAGACCGGAGCACGGCCGCACGCGGGGTCGAGACGTCGCCCACTTGAGTACGCTGGCCGGCGTGCCTCCGAGATCCGCACCCCGCGTTGGACGCGGCCGGCCGTGGCCGGCGCTGGTCATGCTGGCGGTCGGGATGGCCGTGGCCATGGGGTCGAGCCACGGCGCGGCGGCAACCGTACCGCCCTACCAGCTCAACGACTACTCGCAGGGGCACGTCTTCGGCATCACCCCACCCGGCGAGAACGGCCTGATCCGGTTCACGGACATCGGCTCGAGCGGGGCCGGCGGTCTCCCCGCCGTCACCGCCAGACCGCCCCACAGCGTCGACACCCTGCCCCTCTACGCCGGGCTGCTCTACAACCACCGAGGCCTGACCGACGCCCAGATCCCGCAGTACTTCATCGACGAGTCCTTCGGCGTGGCCCCGGGCAGGCTGACCGGGACCGAGAGCCCAGGCGGCCGCACCGACGTGACCATCTACCGCGACGACCACGGCATCGCGCATGTCTACGGTTCCAGCGACCAGGCCATGGAGTTCGGCGCCGGCTATGTCGCCGCCGAGGACCGGCTCTTCTTCATGGACGTGCTCCGGCACGTCGGCCAGGGCACCACCACCACCTTCCTGGGCCCGTCGTGCGCCGACGAGCAGATGGACCACGGCCAGCTGCTGCTCACCGGCGGCTACTCGCACGCGGACAAGCTGCGGCAGATCACCCAGGCCGCCCGGGGCGATCCCGTCCAGGGGCCGCGCGCGCTCTCCATGGCCCAGTCGTACGTCGACGGCATCAACCAGTACATCGCCGAGACGCGCACCGACAAGACCAAGCTGCCGGCCGACTACCTGGCGGTGGCGCCGGACCCCGCCGTGCCGGTCCAGCCGGCGTTGTTCGACATCACCAACGTGGTCGACATCGCCTCGGTGATCGGCGGCCAGCTCGGCCGGGGCGGCGGCAACGAGCCCGCCAACGCCGCCTTCCGGCAGTTCCTGGAGCAGCGCTTCGGAGCCGCCGACGCGGCCGCCATCTTCAAGGACTTCAAGCAGCAGAACGACCCTGACGCGCCCACCACGGCGGACACGCCGTTCCCCTACGAGATCCCCGGCACCCTCGATCCGGCCAAGACCATCCTGCCCGACTTCGTGCCCGGCAAGCCGGGCGGACTCGACGTCAAGCGGCCCGACACCGACACCACGCCGCAGTGCGACCTCGTCAACACCGTGCTCGGCGCCGCCTCCAGCCCGGCCAGTCTGCTGCCCGGCAGCCGCCTCCCGGTGGGCACGGCTGCGCTGAGTGTGGTCAAGGCGGTGCTGGGCCTGCCGCACGGCATGAGCAACGCCCTGCTGGTCGACGCCGCCCACTCCAGCGAGGGGCATCCGATCGCCGTCTTCGGCGCCCAGTCCGGCTACTTCGTGCCCGAGATCTGGATGATGCAGGACCTGCACGCCCCGGACTACGACGCCGCAGGCTTCTCCATCCCAGGGATCAGCCTGGTCATCCTGATCGGTCGAGGGCAGGACTACGCCTGGTCGGCGACGTCGGCGGCCACCGACAACCAGGACGTGCGGGCCGAGGTGGTGTGCGACCCCGGTGGCGGCGTGCCGGCGGCCATGGGAGCGAGCTACCTGGTCAACGGCACCTGCCAGGCGATGACCCACACCACCCTCACCCAGGTCGGGCTTCCCGCGCTCGCCGGGATGGCCCCGCCGCAGGTCTTCACCCAGCAGATCTACACCACCGTCCACGGCGTGGTGCAGGGCTGGACGACGGCCACCGACCCCGTGTCCCACCGGCACTACCCGATCGCGCTGGTGCTGCAGCGCAGCACCTACGAGCGCGAGCCCAACTCGGTGGTCGGCTTCCTGCGCTGGGGGACGCCGTCGCTGACCCACGATGCCCAGTCCTGGATGGTCGGCACCACCCAGATCGACTTCCCCTTCAACTGGCTCTACCTCGACGACCGGGACATCGCCTATGCCGTCAGCGGACGCGATCCGGTCCGGCCGTCCGACGTGGACCCCAACCAGCCCGCCACCGGCGTGGGGACGGCGGAGTGGCAGGGATTCCTGCCGGACGCGGCCCACCCCCACCAGATCGGCTCGGCCAAGGGCTACCTGACCTCATGGAACAACAAGCCGGCCCCGCTCTTCAGCGCCAGCGACGCCCAGTACGAGTACGGCGCCACCTACCGCGTCCAGTCGCTCAACGACGCCATCCTGGCGCAGCTCGCCGCCCACGGCGGCCGGATCAGCGAGGCCGACCTGGTCTCCGCGATGGAGTCGGCCGCCACGGTGGACCTCGAGGGCACCCGCATCCTGCCCCAGCTGCTGCCCTATCTGGCCGGGATCAGGGCGAGTGTTCCGCCCACCTCGCAGGTGGCGGCGATGATCGACCGGCTCACCGGCTGGCTGGCGGCGGGCGCCCACCGGGTACGCGCCCGCCCGGGGGACCCGCAGTACGCCGACGCGGCGGCCGTGGCCATCATGGATGAGCTCTACCCGCGCCTCATCGAGGCCTTCTTCGACCCCCTCTTCGCCGACGCGCGGCTGCCCAACCAGGGGCGCGGGACGCAGGATGGGATGGACAGCAGCTACGACCGTGTGCCGTTCGAATGGGCCAACAATCCGAACTACGACGGGCGGCATCTGGGGAGTGCCTATGACGGCGGCTGGGACGGCAACCTGCTGAAGGTGCTGCGCCAGCTCCGCGGCCAACCGGTCGGAGCCCCGTTCTCGGCCGCGGTGACAGCGCGCATGTGCGGCGGCGGCGGAGCGGCGGCCTGCCCGGCGCTGGTCGAGCGCGCCTTCGAGCTCTCGGCGGCGTCGCTCCGAACCGCCAACGGCAACACCGCCACGGTGGCGGCGTGGACGGCGACGACCAGCTCGAGGGCCGCCACCAAGGGCAGCCTGGCCGACTACGACGCCATCCACTATCGGTCCATCGGCCTGAGCACCGTGCCCGATCAGGACTGGCAGAACCGCCCCACGCAGCAGCAGGTGGTGCTCTTCCCGGCACACCGGCCGCGGGTGGCGACGGCGACGACCTCACCGACGAGCAGCATCCCCGACACGGCGGCGGGGGCGGCAGGCACCGCCGCCGCGCTGGCGGCCACGGCCGCGCTCGCCGCTCTCCGGCCGGGGCGGAGACGCAGGCGGCCATGGGGCTGACAGTCGCCGTCACCGGTCCCACCGGGGAGATCGGCACCTCGGCCGTCGCGGAGATGGGAAGGACCCGAGAGGTCACCCGCATCGTGGGGATGGCGCGGCGACCCTTCGACCCCGCCGGCCACGGCTGGCGCCGGACCGAGTACCGGCAGGGTGACGTCCTCGACCGTGAGGCGGTGGCCGGGCTCATGGAGGGTGCGGACGTCGCCGTCCACCTCGCCTTCATCATCTTCGGCAGCCCGGCGGAGACGCGGGCGGTCAACCTGCAGGGGTCGCGCAACGTCTTCGAGGCGGCGGTCGCCGCCGGAGTGCGGCGGCTGGTGTACACGTCATCCGTGGCCGCCTACGGCTTCCACAAGGACAACCCGGTGCCGCTGACGGAGGACGTCCCGGCACGGGGCAGCGACCAGTTCCAGTACTCGGCACAGAAGGCGGAGCTGGAGCGCGAGCTGCGGCGCATCACCGGCGGGACCGCCATCGAGGTGGTGGTGCTGCGTCCGTGCATCGTCGGCGGCCCGCGGGCGCCGGCGCTGATCAACCAGATGCGCAGCGCCGCCGCCCTGGGGGCCGACCTGCCGCTGCTGCGACGCGTCATCAGCGCCGTCCCCGGGCTGACGCCGGTGATCCCCGACAGCGGTGTGCCACTCCAGCTCGTCCACCATGACGACGTCGCCCGGGCGGTCCGCGCCGCCGTGGTGCGCCCGGAAGCCGCCGGCATCTACAACCTGGCCGGGTCGGGCGAGATCACCATCGGCGACGTCGCCCACGCCCTGGGCTGGCGGTCGGTGAGGGTGCCCCGCCTCGCCGTGGCCGCGCTGGCCGAGGTGCTGCCTCGGATCCCCGGGGTGCCCGCGCAGGCGGAGTGGATCGCCGCGCTTCGCGAGCCGGTGGTCATGGACACGCGGCGCGCCCGCCGCGGGCTGGGCTGGCGGCCGCGCTTCACCACCCGAGAGACGCTCACCACCATGATCGACGCCGCCCGCGAGCGCGGCGACATCGGCTGAGCCTCAGAGCGACTGCGAGAGGGCCACCAGCACCCCCCAGACGGCCGCCTGCCCCGCCACCAGCCGCAGCCACACGCCGCCTGTGCGGCGCGAGCGCAGGTCCTGCCGTGGGGCGAACCACTCGCGGGTGCGCCGGGCGGCCAGGCGGACCGCGATCCAGGGCGCGACGGTCAGCATGATGACGGTCGAGGCGACGGCAGACCGGCCGCCGTGGCCGGCGAGCAGACCCACCGCCGAGACGGCGCCCCCCACGGTGACGGCCGCACAGAGCGCGATCTGGCCCCGCCGCGCCCAGTTGCGACCCCGCCGCAGGGCCTCGCCGAGGAGCAGCGTCAGAGCCGCCCCCGCCAGGCGCCCGGCGAGGACGCCGGACTCCGGCTGGAGCCGGAGCAACCCGAGCTGCCCGGCGACCGCCTGGGTGAGCAGCTGCACGGTGAGCGCCCAGTCGAACACCACGGCGATGCCCAGCCCGAGCGGGCGGAGTCCCGTCGCCGCATCTGCGGGCCGGCGCTCAGGTGGCACGGGGCCGATCGTAGCGTTGGCTCCGACGGGCGCCCCCCGGGTGCCGTCATGGAAGCGAAAGGAAGGTCCGGGCATGGTGGGACCACGACGGATGTCATCACGAACCAGGAGCACTCTGAACGTGGACCAGAACCCCGCCCAGCCGACCCCTGCGCCGCAGAAGCCGAGGTATGAGTTTGTCGCGCCTGCTCCCGTTGGGACACCAGCCCCGCGCCGCTCGGGCGGCCGTCTGGGCCGCCGTACCGCCACGGCGCTCACCGCGGCCGGGCTGATCGCCGGCGGCCTGCTGGGCGGCTACGTGGTCTCCCAGGCGGCCGGGTCGGGAGCCTCGTCGCCGCTCCAGATCGGCACCGTGGCGAGCAGCGCCACAACCTCCACCGAGAGCTCGGAGACCCCGGAGGCCTCTGAGGCGCCCGGAACGGAGCAGCATGGTGGCGGCGGACCCCACCTGGGCACCCCGGCGACCCGGGCCCAGGACGATCAGCAGATCGCCGACGCCATCGGGATCCCGCTCACCCAGCTCCAGACCGAGGAGAAGGCGGGCGCCACCATCGCCGCCATCGCCAGGAACCACAAGGTCGATCCCGCCACGGTGATCAGCGCGCTCGTCACCGCCGAGAACAGCGAGATCGACACCGCGGTGGCCGCCGGGACGCTGACCCAGGCGCAGGGCACCGCCAGGAAGGCAGACACCACCCAGCACATCACCGACGAGATCAACGGCACCGGCGGTCACGGCCATGGCCACGGCGACGGCCATGGTGGCGCCGACACCGACGACGGAGCGGCGGGCGGCGGCTCCTCGAGCAGCTCCTCCTCGTCGACCACGACCGGCTGACGGACCAGCACCCTCCCTTCCGTGGGGCGGCGGCCTGCCATGCGCGGGTCGCCGTCCTTGGGGCGGGGGGAGATCACGGTCACGCACCACGGCACCCGCGCCGCGATGATTGCGCCCAGCAGGCACGTCCCATCCGGGCCGCCTCCATTCGGGCGGCAGGGCTGGCCGGCACCCCGGCACGATGAACGACAAGGTGCTCTGGTACACGACCCGCGGCTCGGGCGCGGTGGCGCTCGTCCTGTTGACGGCCGTCATCAGCCTGGGCATCCTCAGCGCCATCCGCTGGCAGCGTCCCGGCTGGCCGCGCTTTCTGACCGTGGACCTTCACCGCGACCTCTCGCTGCTCACGATCCTCTTCCTGGCCGTCCACATCGTCACCTCGATCGTCGACCCCTTCACCTCCCTCGGGCTGCGGGCGCTGATCCCCTTCGCCTCGGCGTACCGCCCCCTCTGGCTGGGGGTCGGGGCTGTCTCGCTCTATCTGCTGCTGGCGCTGGTGCTGACCAGCCTGCTTCGCACCCATCTCGGGCTGGGCGCCTGGCGGGCCATCCACTGGAGCGCCTACCTCTGCTGGCCGGCGGCCCTGCTCCATGGGCTGGGCACCGGCTCCGACAGCGGCGCGCTCTGGCAGCGGGGGCTTGACGTGGCCTGCGCGGTCGTGGTCGCCGCGGCCGGGTGGTGGCGGCTGACCGTGGCCGACCGTGGCGCCCCCGAGGACGCCTTCGTGATGCGACGCTGATGCGAGTGCTCGTCGCCGAGGACGATCCGGGGCTGCGAGAGGTGCTGGTGCAGGGGCTCGAGGAGAACGGCTACCGGGTGGACGCCGTGTCCCGGGGCGACCACGCCATCGAGCAGCTCCGCTGCTACGACTACGACGTGGCCGTGGTCGACTGGCGCATGCCGGGCGCCCCAGGAATCGAGGTGGTCTCGTGGGCGCGGCGCCACGGCCGCCCCACGGCGATCCTGATGCTGACCGCGCGCGACACCACCGCCGACCGCATCGAAGGGCTCGACGCCGGCGCCGACGACTACCTGGTCAAGCCCTTCGACTTCGGCGAGCTGGTGGCCCGCATCCGCGCGCTGCAGCGGCGGCCACGCGGCGTCGACGCCCCGGTGATCACCCGCGGCACGCTGCAGCTCGACCCGGTGCGGCGCACGGTGACCATGCACGGCGCACCCGTCTCGCTGACGCCGACGGAGTACAACGTCCTGGAGCTGCTGATGCGCCGCTCCCCCGCCGTCGTCGGCCGGCGGGTGATCGCCGAGCACGCCTGGAGGGACGAGACCGAGCCGCTGGGCTCGAACGCCATCGACGTCCAGCTCTCCCGGCTGCGCGGCAAGCTGCCCTCGGCGGGCATCCGCATCGTCACCGTGCGCGGAGCCGGCTACCGGCTGGAGGAGGCGTGATCAAGCGCCTGCACCTCAGCCATGTCGGCGCCGTCGCCGCCCGCACCGCGCTGGTGACCACGGCCATCGTGCTCGTCCTCTACGTCGCCATCGCCGTGGTGGTGCTCGGCATCGTGCAGCACAACCTGACCGCCGACATCGACTCGCGGCTCGTCACCGCGCTCACCTCGGTCCGGCAGACCGCCGCCGGCGACGACCACGACCCGCATCACGACAACGGGCCGCCCGGCGGCGGTCGCGGCTATCCGGCACCCCACGAGCAGAGCACCACTGCGAGGTTCGGCCCCGAGCTGCTGGTCTGGACAGTGTTCAGCGACGGGGCCGTGGCGCCGGCGAGCACCACCAACCCCGCGCTCCCCTCCGACCTGTCCGGGGTGACGTCGCTGACGTCCGGCACCATCGACGGCACCGACATGCGCCTCGACGGCATCGACATCGGCAACAACCGGGTGGTGGTGGCCCAGTCCATGGCGGGGGTGTACGCCACGCGCGCGCAATTGATCAGCGCCGAGCTCATCGTCGGGCCCGTCCTGCTGGCGATCGTCTTCCTGGGCGCCCTGGCCATCGGTCGGCGGGTGGGCCGACCCATCGAGCTGGCCCGGCAGCGACAGATGGAGTTCACCGCCGACGCCTCGCACGAGTTGCGCACCCCGCTCTCGGTGATCGAGGCGCAGACCCACCTGGCGCTGTCGCAGCCGCGTGATCCGGCGTGGTTCCGGCAGGCATTCCAGCGAGTGGACGTGGAGAGCACCCGCATCCGCCGGCTGGTCGAGGACCTGCTCTGGCTGGCGCGGTTCGACGCCACCAAGGCGAGTTCCCGCTCCGAGCCGGTCGATCTGGGGGCGCTGGCACGCGGCGCCGCCGACCGCTTCGGCGCCGTGGCCGAGACCCGCGGACTGACCCTGACGGTGACGCTCGCCCCGGGCGATCCGCCGGTGGTCAGCGCGCCGCCGGAGTGGCTCGATCGCCTGCTCGGCGTGCTTCTGGACAATGCCTGCAAATACTCCCCGGAGGGCGGCGCCGTCCGCGTCCACGCCGGCGCCGAGGGGTCGCGCGCCCGCCTGGTGGTCGAGGACACCGGCCCCGGCATCCCCGTGTCGGAGCGGGCACGCATCTTCGACCGCTTCCACCGGGCCACCGACGCCCCCGGGGGGGCGGGTCTCGGCCTGGCCATCGCCGACGCCGTGGTGCGCAGCAGCGGGGGCCGCTGGGAGATCGGGGACACGGCGTCGGGCGGGGCCAGCATGGCGGTGAGCTGGCCGCGCGGGCTGGCGGCGTCGCGCGGAGGGGCGGCGGCTCCGGCGCGCCCGCTCACCAGCCCATGAGATGGCGGTGGCCGGGGCTCGCCCTCGGCGCCCTGCTGGTGGCGTGCGGCGGAGGAGCCACCTCGACGACCCTGCCGGCCGGGACATCGTCGGACACGCCCTCGTCGTCGACGGCCACCGCATCCCCCGGCGGCGGGGACTCGTCGGCGCCGGCCCCACCCACGGCCGGCGCGCCGGCCACGACCCCGGCCCCGGCGGCCTCCACCGCCTGCTCGGTGACGCCGGCGCCGGGCGTGCCCGCGAGCATCACCGCGGACTTCGCCACCGCGCTCGCCTTCGCACCCGACGGCCGCCTCTTCTATGCAGAGCGTGCCGGCACGGTCCGGGTGGTGGAGGGTGGGACCCCGAGGGTCTTCGCCACCGTCAGCACGGTGACCACGGAGGCCGGCGGCGGGTACAGCGAGCGCGGACTGCTCGGCCTGGCCGTCAGCCCGACATTCGCCCAGGACCGGTACGTGTTCGCCTTCTACTCCGACGCCAACCGCACCCAGCAGCGGGTGGTGCGCTGGCGCGACTGCGCGGGCGCGGGCACCGAGGCCACGGTCATCGTCACGCTGCCCTCCGGGCCCGACTGCTGCCACAAGGGTGGCCGGCTGGCGTTCGGCCCCGACGGCCGGCTCTACGTGACCCTGGGCGAGGAGCACGCCCCCACGTCGGCGCAGGACACCGGCGACCCGCGCGGCAAGGTGCTGCGCTACAACCCTGACGGGAGCATCCCGGCGGACAACCCCTTCGGCGCCTCCAACCCGGTGTGGGCCTATGGGCTGCGCAATCCCTTCGGCATCGCCTTCTCGTCGACCGGGCAGCTGGCAGTCACCAGCAACGGGCCCTCGGGCGACGCGGGCAGCCCGTCCACCGGCTACGACACGGTGGTGCTGGCGGTGCGGCGCGGGGCCGGCTACCAGTGGCCGAACTGCTACGGCTACTCCCATCCGCTGCAGTCCGCCGGCTGCGGCAACGGCGAGATCGGCCCCGACTGGAGCAGCGAGTCGAGCACGGTGGTGCCCACCGGCGCCGCCTTCGTCGACGCCTCGGGACCGCCCGCGTACGCCGGGCACCTGGTCTTCTGCACGCTCAACCGCGGCATGCTGATCCTGACCCCGGGAAGCCCGCACGCCGGTGTCACCGCCGGCCCCTCGGGGTGCCGCCTGGCGGTGGTCGAGGGTCCCGACCACGCCCTGTGGATGTCCGACACCTCGCACATCACACGGCAGGGCTGATCACCCGGCGCGGGCCGATGTGCGTTGCCGGGCAACGGTCATCGAATCGACAGGCAGACTGCCGCACCATCCTCCTGAAGCCGCCGGTGCGGCACTCATGCGGAAGCCTCAGGAGAACAGGACATGGACGACATCAACACCCAGCCGCAGCCGCAGCCGCAGTGGCAGGCGCCGCGGCCGCGCCGCGGCATCATGGGCCTCAGCGCCCGGGCGGCGACGGCGCTGACGGCGATGGGGCTCATGGCCGGCGGCGTCGCCGGGGGCTTCCTCGTGACCCACGCCGCCACCAGCACCGACACCAGCTCGAGCTCCAGTTCCGCGACCGCGCCTGGCACCCCTGGCAACGGCACCTTCACGCCCAATGAGGACCCGTCCCACGAGGCCGGTGAGAGCGCCGCACGCGAGGCCCAGGAGAACGCGGGTCAGCGGCCGACCGTTCCCTGATCCGTCGGCATCGCCAGGACCTGGACCACGGGGGCCGGCGCGACGTGCGCCGGCCCCTGACCTCGCTCAGGCGGGCGAGCGGGCGGCGGCGGCCTCGCGCAGCACCCGGTCCACGGCCTCGGCCAGGTCCCAGGCGGTGGTGATCCACGTCCCCAGCTCGCCGTGCGTCGGCGCCAGCTCGTAGGGGTGATGGTGCACGGCATTGCTGAGCGCCTCCCAGGCCAGGCCGGCGCGCTCGCCCAGCTCCTCGTCACCCAGCAGGGTGGGCAGGCAGAGCAGCTGGCACCTGATGCTGGTCCACTGCATGCCGGGAGTGCGGAGCTGCCAGAGGTGGTTCATCGACAGCTCCAGGGACTGGCGCGCCAGCGCCGCCGCCATCCGCGGCCACAGGCCCGCGGTGGCCGCCGAGTCGCTGCGCAGCAGGTCACGCGCTGCCGAAGCCAGCTCGTGAGGATCATCGGCCCGGCTCATGTGATCGCCCTGATGCGGTGCGCCAGGGCGCGGGTCTCCTCGTGGAGCAGGAGCAGGTCACCCTGGTCACCCTGGTGCGTGCCCTTGTTGCAGCGTTGCACCACCCTGCGCGCCGTCTCGCCGAACCGGCTCCCGACGCGCTCCATGACGCTGGAGTGGCGGGCGGTGTCGTCGTCCAGGACCAGCGCCAGGAGGCGGGTGAGCCCGTTCGCGGAGGCCAGCACCATCTCGATGTCGGCCAGAGGCTGACCGCGGGCGAGCCGGCGTCGCATCATCACCTCCCCGCATGCCGCTTCCAGGGCCAGCCGGCAGAACAGCGGGACCACCCGGCCCGCCTCCACCGGCAGGGCGTCGTCCATGGCCACGGCGTAGGCGTCCTGGAGGTGGCGCGCCACGGGGTCGAGGGAGGTGGTGACGGCGACCAGTGAGCGCTCGCGCCGGGTCACCGCCAGGACCGTGGCCTCGATCCCCAGACGTCGAACCGCCAGGGGCAGGCGCTCGTCGTGGGTGAAGACCAGCACCTGGTGAGTCGTGGCGGCCCTCTCCAGCACCCGAGCCAGGCCGTCGATCCGGCTCGGGTCCATGGCCTGGACCGGGTCGTCGACGACCATGAAGCGGAATGGGCTCTCGGGCAGGGAGGCGCGGGGCAGGAAGAGGCTGAGCGCCAGGGCGTTGAGCTCGCCCTGGCTCATCACCCCCAGAGCCTGACCCTCGGCGCCGTCGATGCTGACATCCAGCGCGATCCGGCGCGACGGGCTCTTCGCCGCCCCCTCCAGCCGCAGCCCGTCGAGGCTGACGCTGCTGTCCTGCCGGAGCGTCGCCCAGTTGGCCTGGACCGCCCCGGCGATGGGTGCGAACCGGGCGGCGCGGAGCTCCTGCTCGGCCGCCTTGGCCCAGGTCTCCGCCGCCTTGAGGGAGCGGTGGAGCGGCTCGCCGGCGGCCACCGGCCGGGCCGCCTCGAGCCAGGCGGCGACCGCGGTGGCGCAGGGCCGCCAGGCGTCCTCCCGGCGCCGGAGCTCCGCCGCCGCCGCCTGGCGCACGGTCGCGGTGGTGGCGGCGAGGGCGGGATACGCCGTCTCGAGATGGGCCGCACGGTCCGAGGGGCTCGACGCGACGTCGACGTCGAGCCAGGCCGCCCATGCCGTCAGCAGCGGCGCGGTGTCGATCTCCACGGTTGCGCCCTGGAGCAGGGCCGCCGGCGCCGCGCCGAGCAGCGCGGTGGCCAGCTGCTGCTCCGACGCCGCCAGGCGGTGGACCGCATCCACCTCGACTGCCAGCGCCGTGAGCCGCTCGATCTCCGCCGCGGTCGCGGTCTGCCACTCGGCCCCGGTGGCGCCGGCGGTGCCGCAGACCGGGCAGTCGGCGCTCCCATGAGTGCGGACGTGCCCCAGGGCCGCCCGCAGCAGCGATGCGGTGGCGCGCGCCCTGCCTGCGTCGGTGGCGCCGGCCGCCGCCAGCTGCCGGCCGGCGGATCGCAGGCCCGCCGCCCGGGCCGTCACGGCGGCCGGGTCGGGGCAGGACAGCGCCGCCAGAGCGGCCAGGCGGGCGGCGTCGGGCGCCACGGGCACGCCCTTCCCATCGCCGAGCGCCGCGGTCAGGGCCCCGAGGTCCCAGGCCCTGCCCGCGGTCGCCGCCAGGCAGAGGCGGGCGCGCTCGTCCTCGACCGCCGCCAGCCTGGTGCGCAGCCCGGCCAGGGCCGCCTTGACGCCCTTCTCCGCCTGGTCCCGTCGCAGTCGCTCGGCGCCGAGGGCGGCGACCATGGCGGTGACGTCCTCGAGACCGAGGATCTGAGCCAGGGTGTCGTGGAGCCGGGTGGGCCCCTCGTCCCAGAGGGCGCCGAGCTCGTTGTGCGGCAGGAACGGCCGGTAGAGCGTGAGCGCGCGCGTCCACGCCGCCCCGGCCACATCGAGGCTCGACCCGGCCACCCGGGTGACCCCGGCGTCGAGCGCGGCGCCGTCAGCCCAGGTCCGCTCCACGACGGTGCGGCCGGGGCGCCCGTCCACGACCAGCTCGACAGCGATGCGGGCGGTCTGGTGGTGGAGGTTGCGCCATCCGCGCTTCCAGACCTCGGACCGCGGCCCCTCCCAGCGGCGGTTGCTGCGCGTGAGCAGGAGCTCGAGCGCCTCGGCCAGGCTCGACTTGCCGGAGCCGTTGCTGCCCACCACCAGCGTCAGGCTGGGATAGGGGTGCAGAGGCACCTCGACAGGCGGCCCGATGCCGCGGAAGCCCTCGACGCTGAGGCGGTTGAGGTGGATTCCGCCGCCCACCCGGGAAGCGATCTCCACGGCCACCTCGGGCGCGGCCTGCGCCTCGCCGCGGAGGCGGGCGCCGAGCGCGTCAGGACCGTCGCAGGCCGCCAGCACCAGAGCGCCGGCGGTGGGGTCGCCGGGCGGTGAGGCGTCGAGGCGATCCACGACCAGGGCGCGGAGGGCGGCATCCATGCCGGCGCCAGTGTAGGAAGCCGCGGGCCCATACTCGCCGGCCATGCGTGCCGTCCAGGTCCTCGACACCACCGGTCCGGCGGGTTGCCGGCTTGCCGACAGACATCGGGGAGCCCGGGCTCCCCGACGGCGGCGTCCTCATCGACGTGAAGAGCGCGGGGCTGTCCTTCCCCGACCTCCTCCTCACCATCGGCCTCTACCAGGACAAACCGCCGCTGCCCTTCACACTCGGGGTGGAGGCGGCCGGTGTGGTGCGCGAGGCTGCGCCCTCATCCGGGTACCGCCCCGGTGATCGGGTCTGCGCCTTCGGGACCGGTGGCTGCGCCGAGGTGATGGCGGCGACCCCGGCCACGATGTGCCGCGCGCCCCAGGGACTCGACTTCGACGAGGCCTCCGGCCTGGTGCTCAACTACCACACCGCCCATTTCGCCCTGCTGCGGCGGGGCCGCCTGCGGGAGGGCGAGACGCTGCTGGTCCAGGGCGCCGCCGGAGGCACGGGGACGGCGGCCATCCAGGTGGCCAGGGGCTACGGGGCGCGGGTCATCGCCGCCGTCTCCACCGCGGCCAAGGCGGCCGTGGCCAGACAGGCGGGCGCCGGCGAGGTGGTCATGGTCGACGGCGACTGGCGCGCCGCCGTGCTCGACCTGACCGGCGGGCGCGGCGTCGACATCGTCTTCGACCCGGTGGGTGGGGAGCGCTTCCACCAGAGCCTGCGCTGCCTGGCGCCCGAAGGCCGCCTGGTGATCATCGGCTTCGCCGAGGGGACCATTCCCGAGGTGGGTGCCAACCGCATCCTGTTCCGCAACGTCGATGTGGTCGGAGCCGCGTGGGGGGCGTTCCTGCGCCGCCACCCCGAGATCACGCCGGTGATCGCCGAGGACCTCGAGCGCCTCGTCGGGGCCGGCTTCGTGCGGCCGCTGGTGACCTCGCGCTATCCGCTCGAGGACTTCGCCCTCGGCCTCGCCGAGATCGCCGAGCGGCGCGTGCTCGGCAAGGTGGCGCTCCAGGTCGCCACCTAGATCTGGGAGGCCGGCGATGGCCCGCCGCCGCCGGTGGGCGACGGGCCGTCCGGGACCGAGAGCTGGGTCAGGTCAGCTCGAGGAGCTGCTGCTGCTGCTCGACGGGGAGTCGCTGGAGCTGGCGCTGCTCGACGAGTCGCCGCCGGAGCCGCCGGAGCCGCCGCCGCCGAAGGTGTTGCCGTCGATGTACCACTGGCCCCCCTCCTTGATGCACTTGACGGCGTTGGCGCCGGTGCTGTTGCCGCTGGAGCAGCTCGAGGTGGCCGCGCCACCGCTCGACGAGGAGGCGAAGCAGAGGTTGCCGCCGACCGGCACGCTGGCATGGATGCCGTCGCTGGAGACGGAGGCGCTGCCGACGTTGACCGACTGGAAGTAGAACTTGAAGGAGCCGCCGTTGTTCTGGGCGGCCAGACCGGTGATGCCCTGCTGGACCGCGGGGCGGCTGCTGGGATTGAGCCAGTCGAGGACCGGCTTGAAGCTGTCGGCGCTGCCGTTGAACCCGGCCAGAGCGTTGATGAATCCCCGGGTGGCGTTCTCGGGGCTGTCATGGCCACCCGTGCCGACGTCGCCGTTGCCGGCATTGCCTCCGCTGCTTCCGCAGGCGGCGATGAAGACGGTGGCGACGGCCGCGAGCGCGACAGCGAGGCGGCGGGGCAGACGACGCGACATGCTGGATTCTCCCATGGTCCCGGTGAGCGCAGGATTGTGCCTCAGGCGCACCAAACGGCGTGTCGGGGCCCCTGGGTCCGGGCGCCGGGTCACCCGTGCTCAGGCGGAGGCCTCGGGGCGCTCCGCGGCGGTTCGGAGCGCCTCGAGGGTCTGGCGCATGGTCAGGCGGTTGCGCTCGGTGCGATCGGCCACCCCGGTTGCCAGCCGGCCCGCAGTGCGAATCAGCCGGCCGCGCCGGTCGAGAGTGCTCTCGACCACCCGGCAGCCACCCCCCTCGATGGGGGCGAAGGTGTAGATCCAGCGCGCTACCGGAAGGTTGAGGACGGAGCGGATCTCGAAGGCGAACTCCCGGCCGCGGTCGGCGACCGCCACCTCGCCGTGGGTCGACCAGGTCTTCCTGCCGTTGCGGTTGTGGCCGACAAAGCGGGCGCCGACGGCCGGCCCGGTGGCGCCTCCCGTCCAGGCCACCCGCTCGCACTCGGGGCTCCAGTCGCCCATGCGGGGCAGGTCGGCCACCAGGTCGTAGACCCGCTCCGGGGATGCCGCGATCTCGGTGTCGACGCTGACGTCGCCCACGTCGGTCCTCCTGTGTCGTTTGTGTCGGTGGCAGTCTGGCCGGGTATGCCATCCCTGGCGCTCCTGAACCGGAGCGCCGCCACCATCGCGGATTCGAGGAACCCCACCATGCCAGCCGTCACCGTCGACGACCTGACCTCCCTGACGCGCGTCGCCCGCCCCGAAACCGGGGCGAGGCCGCGGCCGGTCATCCAGCTGACCGCCGCCCCCAGCGGCCACGAGGGCGAGGGCTTCCCGGTGCGGCGCGCCTTTCACGGCATCGACCTGGCCCGGCTGGACCCCTTCATCCACATGGATCAGATGGGTGAGGTGGAGTACGCGCCTGGAGAGCCCAGGGGCACGTCCTGGCACCCGCACCGGGGCTTCGAGACGGTGACATACATGCTCGACGGCACCTTCCAGCACCGCGACTCGCAGGGTGGTGGCGGCCTCATCACCGACGGCGACACCCAGTGGATGACGGCCGGCGCCGGCATCCTCCACATCGAGCGACCGCCCGAGGAGCTGGTGGCCAGCGGCGGCCTCTTCCACGGCGTCCAGCTGTGGGTCAACCTGCCCGCGGCGCAGAAATTCGCCGCGCCTCGCTACCAGGACATCCGCAGCGACCGGGTGTCACTGCTCACCTCCGAGGACGCCGGCGTGCTGCTGCGCGTGATCGCGGGCGACGTGGACGGCCACCCGGGGCCGGGCGTCACCCACACGCCGATGGCCATGGTCCACGCCACCCTGGCGCCGGGCGCGCGCCTCGAGCTGCCCTGGCGGCCCGACTACAACGCCCTCGTCTACACGCTCGCGGGTCGCGGCAGCGTCGGCCTCGAGGCCGCCCCGCTGCTCACCGGCCGGATGGCCGTGCTGGGTCCGGGCGAGAGCGTGCTGGTCGCCGCGGACCGCGCCCAGGAGGGACGGTCAGCCAGCCTCGAGGTGCTCATCCTGGGAGGCCGGCCGATCGGCGAGCCGGTGGCCTGGCAGGGGCCGTTCGTCATGAACACCCACGCCGAGCTGGCTCAGGCCTTCGCCGACTTCCGCGCCGGCCGCCTCGGTCAGATCCCCGCCGGAGCGGGCTGACCTCACCGTCCGGGGCACCCGATGGTGGGTAGCTCCCACCGCCGGGTCATCAGGGTGAGGTGGCGGCATCCGCGGGGTGGCCACCGGACAGCCGGGCCGCCAGATCGCCGCGGAGCACCTTGCCCAGCGCGTTGCGGGGCAGGGCCTCGACCACCATGAGGTGCCGGGGCACCTTGTAGGCGGCCAGCCGCAGGCGGGCGAAAGCGAGGATGTCATCCGGGACGGGCGTCCGCCCCGGCCCCGCGACCACGAGAGCGGCCACCGTTTCGCCCCAGTCCACCGACGGTAGCCCGACCACCGCCGCCTCGGCGACGTCGGGATGGGCGCTGAGCACGTCCTCGACCTCGCGCGGGTAGACGTTGTAGCCGCCGGTGATGATCAGCTCCCGGCTGCGTCCCACCAGGTGAAGGTAGCCGTCGGCGTCGAGGCGGCCGACGTCGCCGGTGCGGAACCAGCCGTCGGACGACATCGACTCCGCGGTTGCCGCCGGGTTGCGCCAGTAGCCGGCGAAGACGGCCGGCCCGCGCACCTCGACGTCGCCCCGATCGCCGCCGGTGAGCCGCATCTGCACGCCCGGGAGCGGCACCCCCACGCTGCCGGGACGCCGCTCACCGTGGTACGGGTTGGATGCCAGCATCAGGGTCTCGGTCATGCCGTAGCGCTCCAGCACCCGCTGCCCGCTGACCGCCTCGACGGCGGCGAAGACGTCGGGCGGCAGTGGCGCCGACCCGCTGACGCAGACGCGCAGCCGCCGCAGGAGCGCGGCCCGCGGCGACGCCACCAGCCGCGCATACATGGTGGGCACGCCGAAGAAGAGGGTGGCCGCGTGGTCGGCGATGGCGTCGAGCACCGCCTCGGCGTCGAAGCGCGGCAGCACCACCGCCGAGGCGCCGCTCAGCAGCGTGCCGTGCACGCCGACGCAGAGGCCATGGGCATGGAAGAGCGGCAGCGCCAGCACCAGCCGGTCCCGGTGGGTCCAGTGCCAGGCCTCCACCACCGACCGTGCGCCGGCGAGCAGGTTGGCGTGGCTCAGGACCGCCCCCCGCGGGGCGCCGGTGGTCCCGGAGGTGTACATGAGCACCGCCGGGGCGGCGGGATCGGCGGCGTCCAGGTTGGGGCGGGGGCCGTCGGGGAGATACAGAGCGACGTCGAGGACGCAGAGATGGCGCCCCAGCGCGGCGGCCGCCCAGGCGCCCCGCTCGGGGTCGTCGACGATGGCCGCGGCCGGGTCGGAGTCCCGCGCCAGGTGCGCCACCTCGCGCTCGGTGTAGGCGGGGTTGCAGAGCACCACCACCAGCCCCAGTCGCAGGCAGGCCACGTGGGCGAGGACGACGTCGATCGACGAGCCGGCGGCGAGGAGCACGCGGTCCCCGGGGCGCAGCCCGGTGGCGGCCAGCCGTCCGGCGCGGCGGGCGGAGGCGTCGTCGAGGTCGGCCGCGGTGCGGTGGGTACCGGCCGGCTCGATCAGCACGGCCGCCTCCGGCCGGTCAGCCCAGGTCCGTGCCCAGGCGGCGGGGAGGGTGGCCCCCGCGGGGAGGGTCGGCGGGTCGGCGTCGGCGTGGCTCACGGCGACCCCGACGATCGCATGACCGGCACCCCCCTGTACCCTCGCGCGGTCACCGTCACGCCAGAGGCCGGAGGGGCCGCACCGACACCATGGGCACTGTCTTCCTGACCGGCTTTCCCGGCTTCCTGGGCACCGAGGTGGTGCGCGGCGTGCTGGAGCGCGGCGACGACGAGATCCTCTGCGTGGTCCAGCCCAAGTTCGCCGGCATGGCGCGCTCCCGGGTGGCGGAGCTGGCGGTCGACCGGCCGGACGCCGCGCGGCGGCTCACCCTGCTGGAGGGCGACATCACCGTCAGCGGGCTGGGCCTCGACAACCCGGGGCCGGTGCTCCGCCGGGTGACCGAGGTGCATCACCTGGCCGCCGTCTACGACCTCTCGGTCACCCGCGAGGTGGGCATGCGCGTCAACGTCGAGGGCACCCGGCAGGCCCTGGCCTTCGGCGCCGCCTGCCCGGAGCTCCGCCGGCTCCACTACGTCAGCACCTGCTACGTGAGCGGGCGCCACCTCGGCGTCTTCGCCGAGGACGACCTGGACGTGGGCCAGACCTTCAACAACTTCTACGAGGAGACCAAGTACCTCGCCGAGGTGGAGGTCCAGGCGGCCATGCGCGAGGGCATCCCGGCCACCGTCTACCGCCCCAGCGTGGTGGTGGGCGACAGCCGCACCGGTGCCACCCAGAAGTTCGACGGGCCCTACTACGTCATCCTGTCACTGCTGCGGCAGCCGCGGGTGGCCGTCATCCCGGTGTTCGGCGACCCCACGCAGGTGGCCTTCAACATGGTGCCGCGCGACTTCGTGGTCTCGGCGCTGCTGCACCTCAGCGGCCTGGACCGCTCGCTGGGCAAGGTCTACCAGCTCGCCGACCCCCGGCCCCCGAGCGTCGCCACCATCATCCGCGACTTTGGCACGGCCACGGGGCGGCGCGTGGTCGCGCTGCGGGTGCCCCGGCGCCTCACGCACGCCGTGGCGCGCCGCCTCGAGCGGCAGACCGGCGTGCCCGCGGCCACCCTCCACTACTTCGACCACCCCACGCACTACGGCACCTCGCAGTCGCGCGCCGACCTGGCGGGCAGCGGCATCGCCCCCCCGCCCTTCGCCTCCTACAGCGCCGGCATGGTCGCCTTCGTCCGCGCCAACCCCACGGTGACCAGCGCCGCCATGGTGTAGGACTGGAGGCCCCACCGCGTCCAGCCCCCCGCCTGTGCTGGGGCCATCGCGCCGGCCGGTCGCCGCCCCCCAGAGGGCCGGACCGCGGTGAGCGTTCTGTATTCAAGCCCGCGGCGGGAGGCCGCCGATGCCGCAACCGGTTCCGGTCGGCCACGGGCCCGTGACGCGCTGACGACGCCCGCCCACCTGCGCGGGTCCTGAACGGGTCCGACGGTGCTGACGGATCGCTGGCATGATGGGTGGCCGTGACCCCCTGGCAGGCCGTGATCGACATCAACATGGACCCCGTCCTCCGCATCGGGGGTCTGGGTGTCCACTGGTACGGGCTGATGTACGCGGCGGCCTTCGGGGTGGGGCTCTACCTCGGCGTCATCCCGCACCTGGAGCGGCGCGGCATCGATCGCCAGACGGCGGAGCGCTTCACCGTCTGGACCATCGTCTTCGGCCTGCTCGGCGCGCGCCTCTACTACGTGGTGCAGAGCTCGCCCCCGCAGGGCGGCTCATGGTTCTCCCACCCCGTGGAGATCCTGGCCGTCTGGCACGGCGGCATGGCCTTCTTCGGCGCCATCATCGCCGCGCCCATCACCTTCGCGGTGCTGTGCTGGCGGGAGAAGCACAACTGGTGGCTGGTCGCCGACGCGTGCGCCGTGTTCGGGGTGCTCGGCCAGCCGATCGGCCGGATCGGGAATGTGGTCAACGGCGACATTCTGGGCCACGAGAGCACGCTGCCCTGGGCGGTCACCTACAGCCACCCCGACGCCATCCTGCAGAGCGGCTTCAGCAACTGCTCGTTCAGCAAGCAGGTGGGGGATGCCTGCATCGCCTATCAGCCGGCCGCCGTCTACGAGGCGCTGGGCACGCTTGTCATCCTGGGCGTGCTCTTCACGCTCCGGGCGCGCTGGAACCCGGCTGCCGGCTTCCTGTGGATCGCCTACCTCGAGCTGTATGCCATCAGCCAGCTGCTCATCTTCTTCGCCCGCGGCAGTGAGCCCACCGTGGGCCTCGGCCTCAAGCAGGCGCAGTGGACGGCGATCGTCGTCGGCGCCGTGGTGGTGCCACTGCTGGTGGCGGCCTGGCGCCGCGGGGTCCTCAACTGGGCAGCCGCGGGCGTCGAGACGGGCGCCATCACGTTGCCGCCGCCCGCCGTCGAGACGGCGGCTCCGGCCGAGCCCGGCGTGGTCGCCGCCGCCCCCACGACCACGGCGCCCGATGACGTCGAGGCCGCACCCGCCGACGCGGCCGACTCGCCGGCGGTGGCCGGGGCGCCCGCAGACATGCCACCCGCCCCGCAGGAGGTGCCGGCCTCCCCGCAGCTGGTCCCGGCTGCGGCGCCGGAGATGCCGGCCGCCCCACCAGTGCCGGCTGCGCCGCGGGTGGCGGCGGCGCCCCCGGCCACGGCCGCGGCCCCGGCGCCAGTGGCCGCCGCCGGCAGCGACGTGCCGGCCCCGGCGGTCCCGCCGAAGGTGGCCGCCGCCCGCGGCGACGCGCCGGCCGCGCCGGCCCCGCCGGAGGTGCCCGCCGCCGGCGGCGACGGGCCGACCCCGCCGGCCCCACCGGAGGTGCCCGCCGCCGGCGGTGACGTGCCGGCCCCGGACGAGCTGGCCGGCGTCATCCCTGGGTCGGTGGCCGAGCGCGCGGCGCTGCGACGGATCGAGCAGCGCCGGGAGCGCGCCGCCTTGACCCGCCGCCTGCGCATCGCTGCGGCCAGCGGCGCCGCCAAGGCAGCCGCCAGCGTGATCGGGCCCGCCATGGAGCCGGCGGAGCCCCCCCCTGTCGATGGCGGCGCGCCGCCGGCCACGCCGCCGGTGGCGGCACCCGGCGTCGACTCCACGGCACCGCATCAGACCGCAGCGCCCGCCCCCACCCACGACGAGGGCGACCAGGCCCCGCCCGCCGCCGCCCGCACCACCGGTCGGCGTCCCCGAGGACCCCGCGCACCGCGCCCATGACAGCGGCGGGGCAGTGCCGCCCGGCAATCCCGGGCCGATGACAGGGCGGGGGGAGGCGCACCTGTGAGCCCGCGCGCCTGCGCGCCCCGACGGGCGGTCGCCGCCGTCGGGCTGGTGCTGGCCGGCTGTGGCGGCCCCGCCACCGCCAGTGACGCAGTGCCCAGCGGTGGCCCCACGAGCGACGGCCCCACCTCGGGCGCGGCCTCGACCCTCACCGCGCCGCCGACCCCCTACCAAGGACCCGACCCGAAACTGCCGCATCTCATGGTCGTCGTCCTCGAGAATCGCGAATACGCGGACGTCATCGGCTCACCCCGAGCGCCGCGGATCAACGCCCTGGCGGCTGCCCACGGCCTGGCGACGCAGGCCTACGGGATCCGCCATCCGAGCGAGCCCAACTACGTGGCCATGATCACCGGAGACACGCAGGGAATCAGGGACGACTCGCCCCATGTCGTCGACGCCCCCTCCCTGCCGCTCCAGATGAGCCAGGCGGGCGTGGGCTGGCGAGCCTACATGGGGGGCATGCCGAGTGCCTGCGACCGGGCGGTGAGCGCCGGCAAGTACGCCCAGAAGCACAACCCCTACATCATGATCCGGGCCGTCGCCGACGACCCGGCACTGTGCCGCCAGGTGGTGCCCCAGTCGCAGCTGGCGGAGGACCTGGGCAATGGCACGGCGCCCTCCTTCATGTTCGTCGCCCCCAACCTCTGCGACGACGGCCACGACTGCGACACCGGCACCGCCGACGCCAGCACCGGTCAACTCGTCGACCAGGTCACGGCCTCGGCGTGGTACCGGCAAGGCGGCGTCATCGTCCTGACCTGGGACGAGGGCAGCAGCAACGACGGCTGTTGCGACGGCGCCGCCGGCGGTCATGTCCCGCTGGTGGTGGTCTCCGACCGGCTCCCCGCCGGAACCACCCTCGACAGCCCGGTCGATCACGCCGGCATGCTGCGCGCCATCGAGGAGCTGTACTCGCTGCCCCTGCTCGGCCGCGCCGGCTCGGGCGCCAGCGGCGACCTCATGCCGCTCATCCGCCCGGCCCGCTGAGCGCGTTACCGTCCGCTTAGGGGCCGCTGCCATACTCGGGCCGACGTCCCGTCATCTCGAACGGGGCCAACCCGGATCCTGACATGCACACCATCGGCAGCATCATCTACGTGGTCTGCTGGGTCGAGACGTGGCTGATCATCGGCCGGGTCCTGCTCAGCTGGTTCCCCTCCGTCGACTACGGCAGCCCGCTGATCCGCGCCCTCTGCGCGGTCACCGACCCGGTGCTCCGCTTCTTCCGGCCCATCCTGCCGACCATGGCCGGAATCGACCTCTCCCCCATCCTGGCCATCGTCACCCTGCGTCTGCTCGGCAGCGCCTTCGACCGGCTCGCCAACGGCAGCCTCGACCCCGTTCAGTTCGTCGTCTACGTGATCGCCCAGGTCCTCCTGGCGGTGATCATCATGGCCTGCATCGTGGTCTTCCTCCGCATCATCCTCTCGCTCTTCCACGCCGATCCATTCCACCCGGCAACGCAGATCATCCGCGACATGTCACGGCCGCTGGTCAGCCCCTTCACCGGGCTGCGCACCATGTCCCGCGCCCTCGACGTCCCCGCCGTCGCCGCCTTCGCCGTCTTCCTGGTGGCCTACTTCGTCGTCGACCGGATCTTCGCCGAGCTCCTCATTCACGTGTAGGTCGTCCCGGGCGCCGGCCAGGTGGGCCAGCAGCGCGGGGAGCGCGCCCGCGGCCGGGAGGGTGGCGTCGCATCCCAGACCGCGCATTGCCGCCGCCTCGGGCCCGACGATGACGCCGAGCACCTCGACGGCGTCACCGCGCCGGGCCCGGTGGCGGCGCACCAGGTCCCAGTCGTCCCGCACGTCGCCGGCGAAGCAGAGGCGGCGACCGCCGGTGGCCTCGACCACGAGGTCGAGAGCGGCCGGGTCGGGCTTGCGCACCATGTCGCCGGTGACGGCGGCGGCGAGGTCATGCCGCGCCCAGCCGAGCAGCTCCAGCGCCGCGTCCAGCTCGCGTGGCGTGCGCCCGGAGATGACGGCGACCTGCTCGACGCCGGCGGCGCGGAGCTCGCCGAGGAGGCCCGGTTCGACCAGGGGGCGCTCCCGTGCCCGGAGCCCATGCGGCGAGGGATGGTGCTCCGGCTCCTCGCCGAATCGCACCCGGAAGGCGTCCGCGCCCCAGTAGTGCTCGTCGAAGATGCGCAGGATCAGCCGGCCCGACACGCGCGGCAGCTCGGGCGCGGCGGTCCGCAGGCCGGGCAGGCCGCCGCCCGCAGCCTCGACCCCCTGAGCGATCTCCTCGACGTCGGCCTCCCGCCCGGCCAGCCCGATGGCACAGAGGGCGATCGCCGTGTCCACGTCGTCATTGAAGCCGCCGGCGCGCTTGAGCAGTCGGACCGCCGCCATCTCGGGCCGCCAGGGCCGCACTGCGCCCAGCTCGGTGAGAGCGCGCTCCACGGTCACCAGCACTCCCTCGCGGAAGCTCCCCTCGACGTCGACGAGCACCCCGTCGACGTCGAGCACCGCCACCTGGCAGTGCCAGGGACGGCGGCGTGGGGAGCGTAGCCAGGCGCCCGGAGGAAGCGCCGTCACTCCCGGCGGGCGGCGCCGGCGGCGACCACCCGGGGCGGGGTGCCTGGCCGTCGCTGCTCGCGCTCGTTCGACCGATCGCGCCGGATCTCGACCCGGTAGGCGCCCTCGCCGAGGAGGTCGAGGGCGGCCCGCTCCAGGCCGACTGAGGGGGTGACCCTGATGTCGTCCGGGAGGGTCACCTCGTCGACGCGATCCGGATGCTCGATGTGGATGATCACCGGCGTCTCGCCGGCGTGGCTCACCAGCGCGGTCCTGAGCGCGGGGACACGCGCGGCATGCCGGCTGGTGAGCATGAGGTGGAGCGTCTGATTGGCGCGCCAGACCGCGATGCGCGCGTCGTCGAGCCCGAAGACCGCCTCGGCGACGATCTTCACCGCCGGCGTCTCGGCGCTGCCCTCCTCCTCAGCGCCGGCGTCGGCCTCCGACGCCCGCTGGGCCTCGACCCGGCCGCGCACGATCACCGTGGCGTCGGGCTGCAGCACGTGTGCACACCCCTCGAAGGTGCGCTGGAAGACCACCACCTCGCAGGTGCCGCTCATGTCCTCGAGCTGCACGAAGGCCATCCGGCCGCCGTTGGGGGTGCGCCGAGGCACCACGGCGCGCAGCTCGCGGACGCTGCCGCCGATCTGGACCACCAGCCCCTCGAGGTGCGGTCCCAGCTCACCGATGGCGGTGTCGGTGCGACTGCGCAGCTCCGCGGCGACCCGCCGCAGGGGATGGTCACTGAGGTAGATCCCGAGCAGCTCGCGCTCCCAGCGCAGCTTCTCGTCGGCCGGTGCCGGCGGGACGGCGGGGAGGTCGATGTCCTCGAAGTCGCCCAGCGCCAGGGCGGCGCTGTCGAGCCGGGCGGCGGGCTCGGCCGATTCCACGGTCAGCGGGGCCGGGATGACCTCGGGCAGGCCGAAGAGGGACGTCTGGCCGATCTCGCGCTCGCGGCGCACGGCGGCGGCGCGCTCCAGGGCTCGGTCGATGCCGGCGAGCAGGGCAGCGCGGTCGCCGAGGGCGTCGCAGGCGCCGCTCCGCGCCAGCGCCTCGAGCACACGCCGGTTGAGGTCGCGGCCGCCGGCGCGCAGGCAGAGGTCGAGGAGGCTTCGGAACGGCCCTCCCTCCTGGCGCGCGGCGATGATCATCTCCACGATCCTGGTGCCCACGTTCTTGATGTGGGCCAGGCCGAAGAGGATCTCGCGGGCCTCGACCTCGCCGACGCCGAAGCCGGCCCCGCTGCGGTTGATGTCGGGTGCGCGCACCACCAGCCCGCGCGCGTGGGCGTCGAGGATCGCCCCCTTGAGCTTGTCGAAGTCACCCGCCTTGCTGTTGAGCAGGGCGGTCATGTACTCCAGCGGATGGTTGGCCTTGAGGTAGGCCGTCTGGTACGAGATGATCGCGTAGCAGGTCGCGTGGGACAGGTTGAACCCGTAGCCTGCGAAATGGGCGATGAGATCGAACAGCTCGCCGGCGATGGCCTCGTCGGTCCCCTGCGCCGCGGCGCCGCGCAGGAAGATCTCCCGCTGCTGCGCCATCTTGACCTTGTCCTTCTTGCCCATGGCGGCGCGGAGGACGTCGGCTTCGCCCAGGGTGTACCCGGCCACCGCCTGGGCGATCTTCATCACCTGCTCCTGGTAGACGATGGTCCCGTAGGTGCTGGCCAGGATGGGCTGGAGCTTCTCGCGCAGGCCGTCCAGGTACTCGATCTCGAGCTCGCCGCGCTTGCGCTTCATGTAGAGATCGATGACCCCGCCCTCGATCGGCCCCGGCCGGTTGAGCGCCGACGCCGCGGCCACCTCCTCGATGGACTGGGGCTGCATCTCCAGCAGGATCTTCTTGCCGCCGCTGGCCTCCAGCTGGAAGACGCCCAGGGTGTCGGCGCGGCCGAGCAGGGCATAGGTTGGCGCGTCGTCGAGCGGCAGCGTCTCCAGGTCGGGCCGCGTCCCCGTGGTCTGCTTGATGTTGTCGAGGGCCTCCTCGATCACCGAGATGTTGGTCAGCCCCAGTAAGTCCATCTTGAGCAGGCCGATCTTCTGCACGCCGTCCATGTCGAACTGCGTGACCTGCAGGGAGGATTCCTTGTCCGTGGTGGAGCGCTGCAGGGGCACGAAGTTGACCAGCGGCTCGGGGGCGATGACCACGCCGGCGGCATGGGTCGAGGCATTGCGGGCGATCCCCTCGAGGCGGAGCGCGATGTCGATGACCTGCCGTGCCCAGTCCTCGGACTCGTAGACCTCCTTGAGCTCGCGCGACCTGATGGCGTCGGTGAGCTTGATCCCGACCTGCACCGGCACCAGCTTGGCGAGGCGATCGACGTCGGCCAGCGGCACCTCGAGCACACGGCCGACGTCGCGGATGGCGGCGCGCGCCGCCATGGTCCCGAAGGTGATGATCTGGGCCACGCGCTCGCGCCCGTACTTCTCCTGGACGTACTGGATGACGCGGTCGCGCCGGCGGTCGTCGAAGTCGATGTCGATGTCGGGCATGGACAGGCGCTCGCGGTTGAGGAAGCGCTCGAAGAGCAGCCCGTAGCGCAGCGGGCAGATGTCCGTGATCCGCAGCACGTACGCCACCAGCGAGCCGGCGGCCGAGCCCCTCCCGGGACCGACCTTGACGTCGTGGCAGCGGGCGGCGCGGATGAAGTCGGCGACGATCAGGAAGTAGGCGGCGAAGCCGGTCTCCTGGATGACGCCGAGCTCCATGTCGAGCCGCCCCTGCGCCTCGGCGGGCGGATCGGCGCCGTAGCGCTCCTGCAGCCCCATGCGGCAGAGCTCGCGCAGCCAGGAGTCGGCGCCGTGCCCCTCGGGGATGGGCTCGTACCTGGGGAGGAGATACTGGCCGAGCTGCATGCGGAAGTCCACGGTCCTGGCGATGGCGAGGGTGTTGCTGACCGCCTCCGGGTACTCGCCGAAGCGCCGCCCCATCTCGGTTCCGCCGGTCAGGTAGAAGTGCGGCCCGGCGAACTTGAAGCGCTTCTCGTCGGCACGCCGGGCCCCGGTCTGCAGGCAGAGGAGGATGTCGTGGGCCTCGGCGTCGCCGGCGTGGATGTAGTGCGAGTCGTTGGTGGCGACGAAGGGCAGCCCGGTCCGTCGGGCGATCTCCACCAGCCCGGCGCGGATCTCCGTCTCCTCGGGGATGCCGTGCTCCTGCAGCTCCAGGAAGTAGCTGTCCTGGCCGAACATCTCCATGTGCTCGCGAGCGACGGCCTCGCCGGCATCGGCACCCCCTCGCAGGATGGCCTGGGGCAGCTCGCCGCCGATGCAGGCGGAGAGGCAGATGAGCCCCTCGGCGTGCTGTGCCAGCAGCTCCTTGTCGATGCGCGGCTTGTAGTAGTACCCCTCGAGCTGGGCCTTGGTGACCAGGGCGATGAGATTGCGGTAGCCGGTCTGGTTGCGCGCCAGCAGGACGAGGTGGCTGGGGTCACGATCGGCGCGCCCCTCCTTGTCATGGCGCGAGCGCGGCGCCATGTAGACCTCGCAGCCGATGATCGGGGTGATGCCGGCCTTGGTGGCGGCCTCGTGGAGCTGGACCGCCCCGTAGAGCACGCCGTGGTCGGTGACGGCCACCGCCGGCTGGCCCAGCCGCTTGGCCTCGGTGACCAGCTCCTTGATCCGCGCCGCCCCGTCGAGGAGCGAGAACTCGGTGTGAGTGTGGAGGTGGACGAAGGGCTGCTCCTTCTCCATCTCCGGCGGTGCGGTGGCGTCGGCTACAGGGCCGGATGCGAGGGTCACAGTGGCTCCTGCGAGAGGCTGCGCGAGGCCCGACGGCCGAACGTGTGTACGGTACCACCGTCCCGGACACCGGGGCTACAGGTGAGCGCACAGGGTTGCGCGGGCCTCCCCTCCTCACCCACGGCGCAGCCCCGCGACGCACTCGACGTGGTGGGTCTGCGGGAACATGTCCACCACCTCGAGCGAGACGACCCGGTAGGGACCGGAGCCGGCGAGGATGTGGAGGTCCCGCGCCAGCGTCGCCGGATCGCAGCTCACGTAGACGATCCGCTCCGGCCCCGCCAGGGCGAGCAGGCCGGTCACGCTGCCCGCGCACCCGGCCCGCGGCGGGTCCAGGACCACGGCGTCGACGGGTCCCTGCGTGGCCGCCTCGGGAAGTGCCGTCTCCACCGTGCGGCACAGGTAACGGACCCGACCCTCGACGCCGTTGAGCCGCGCGTTGAGCAGCCCCAGCCGTGCGCTGACCGGGTTCTCCTCGATGCAGAGCACGTCCTCGGCGTCGCGGGCGATGGCGCAGGACATCATCCCGATGCCCGCATACGCGTCCACCACCCGAGCCCCGGCGGTGTCGCCGAGGGCGGCGAGCGCGCGGTCGAAGAGCACGCCCGTCTGCGCCTGGTTGACCTGGATGAAGGACCGCGGCTCGATGCGGAACGACAGGTCGCGCCAGTGCAGCGTGGTCGCCCCGGTGAGCCAGCGCGCGCGCTGCCCGCCGTCGAGCGCCGCGGCGTCGATGGCAGCCGGGTCGAGCGACCGTGCCGGACGGGGTGCGACGAGCAGCTCGCGGCCGCGGTCGCCGGCGGTCAGGTGGAGCACCTGGAGGCCCTCGTCGCCCGCCTCGCGGACCAGGCGATCGAGGGCGGGGATGGCCGAGGCGATGACCTCATGGTGGATGAGGCAGTCGTCGATCGCCACCGGCGTCCAGCTGCGGGCGCGATTGAATCCCAGGCCCACCGGCGCTCCGTGGTTGCCGCGCCCGTCGCGCACCACGTGCAGCTCGCCGCGCCAGCGGTAGCGCCAGGGGTACTCCATGCCGTGGACCGGCAGCTCCTGCGTGGGCAGCTCGACATGCTGGCGGCGCATGGCGTCGAGGACCACCTCGCGCTTGAGCTGCAGCTGCCGCGCATAGGCCACGTGTTGCAGGTCGCAGCCGCCGCAGACACCGTAGTACCGGCACGGGGCCTCGACGCGGTCGGGCGATGCCTCCACGACGTCAACGGCGCGGGCCCGGGTGACGCCGCCACGCCCGCGGGTGACCTCGGCGTCGATCACCTCGCCGGGGATGGCGCCGTCGACGAGCACTGTCGCACCCTCACCGTCGAGCGGCCTGGCCAGGCAGCCGCCACCGTGCACCATGGCGCCCGCCCGCAGCCGCATCCGCTCACCGATCGGGGGACGCCGCCCCCCTCGGGAGGTCTGCTCGGAGCCGACCGCCTCAGGCGTCGAGACGCTCCTTGAGCAGCTCGGTGACACGCCGGGCGTCAGCCTTGCCCTGAGTGGCCTTCTTGACGTGGCCGACCAGCGCGCCCAGCGCCTGCGGCTTGCCGCCGCGGTAGTCGGCCACCGCCTGCGGGCCGGCCGCGATGGCCGCCTCCACCAGGCGCACCAGCTCGTGGTCGTCGCTGATCTGGCCGAGACCGCGCTCGCGCACCAGCGCCGCCGGATCCCCACCGGGCACGTAGAGCTCCTCCAGGAGTTCCTTGGCGGTGGTCTGGCTGATGGTCCCGGCCTCGAGAAGGCGCAGCAGCGCACCCAGGCCTTCGACGCCCAGTCCCGAGGCCGGCGGTGCGGTGCGCTGCTCGCGGGAGAGGCGCTGCACGTCGCCCATCAGCCAGGTGGCGGCGATCCTGGCGCTGACCCCGGTGGCCACCAGGGCCTCGTAGGTGTCCGCGTCCTGGCGCTGATCGGTGAGCACGCCGGCGTCGTGGGCGGAGATGCCGTACTGGTCGCTCAGGCGCGCCACCCGAGCGGCGGGCAGCTCGGGGAGCGTGGCGCGGACGCGCTCGACGTAGGCGGCGTCGATGGCCAGCGGGGGCAGGTCCGGCTCCGGGAAGTAGCGATAGTCGTGCGCCTGCTCCTTGCTGCGCTGCGACAGGGTGGCGGCCCTGGCCTCCACCCAGCCGCGCGTCTCCTGGACCACGGTCCCACCGCCGTCGAGGATCGCCGCCTGGCGGCCGATCTCGTAGTCCACGGCGTGGTGCACGGCGCGGAAGCTGTTCATGTTCTTGACCTCGACCTTGGTCCCGAACCCCTCGCTGCCGCGCGGGCGCAGCGACACGTTGGCGTCGCAGCGGAAGGACCCCTGCTCGAGGTTGCCGTCGTTGACGCCGATGTACATGAGGATGCGCCGCACGGTGAGCAGGTACTCGCGCGCCTCGTCGGCGCTGCGCAGGTCGGGGTCGCCGACGATCTCCATCAGCGGTACTCCGCTGCGGTTGAAGTCGATCAACGAGGAGGCGGCGTGCTGGAGCACGTCGCCCTCGTGACGCATGGTGCCGGTGTCCTCCTCGAGGTGAACCCGGGTCACGCCGGCCACCACCATCCGGCCGCCGACCGCGAGCGTGACCCGGCCGTTGAGCGAGAGCGGCATGTCGTACTGCGAGATCTGGTAGCCCTTGGGCAGGTCCGGATAGAAGTAGTTCTTGCGATCAAACTTGCTGTGGGGGGGGATCTCACAGCCCAGCGCCAGCGCCGTGCGCACCGTCATCTCCACCGCGGCGCGGTTGATCACCGGCAGGGTGCCGGGAAGGCCGAGACACACCGGGCAGACATTGGTGTTGGGCTCACGGCCGATGTAGTCGGCGCGGCAGGAGCAGAACATCTTGCTGCGGGTCAGCAGCTGGGCGTGGACCTCGAGGCCGATGACCGGCTCCCAGCGCTCCAGCACGTCACCGCCGGCAGCCGTCGCCGTCGACATCACCGTGCTCAATTGTTGACCTCGCTGGTTGTTGCCAGAGGCGACCGCAACGTGTGCCACGCGGTGGTGGCCTGGTGGGCGGCGGCGACGCGCAGGGCACGGCCGTCCTCACCGTGGGGCGCGATCACCTGGAAGCCCACCGGCAGGCCGTCGACGGGCTCGGCGGGCACCGAGATACCGGGCAGCCCGGCCAGGTTGACGGGGATGGTCAGGATGTCGCAGAGGTACATGCTGAGCGGATCGTCGCGGTCGCCCATGGTGAAGGCGGTGGTCGGTGAGGTGGGGCAGACCAACGCGTCGACACGCTGGAAGACCTCGGCGAACTCGCGCGCGATGATGGTGCGGACCTTCTGCGCGCGGCGGTAGTAGGCGTCGTAGTAGCCGCTGCTGAGCGCGTGCGTGCCCAGCATGATGCGCCGCTTGACCTCCGGGCCGAAGCCCGCGTCGCGGGTCTGCAGGTAGGTCTGGAGCAGCGACGGCGCCTCGTGACGGCGGCCGAAGCGGACGCCGTCGAAGCGCGACAGGTTGCTGCTGCACTCCGCCGGCGCCAGGATGTAGTAGACGCTCAGCCCCACGGCGGTGCTCGGCAGCGAGACCTCCTCGATGACGGCGCCCTGGGCCCGGAGCCCGTCGACGGCCCGCTCCACACTCTGGCGGACACCGTCGGTCAGGCCCTCGCCGAGGTACTCGCGCGGCAGCCCCAGCCGCATGCCCTCGACGCCGCGCCCCAGCTCGGGCATGACGTCGTCGAGGGCGCGGGGCAACGAGGTGCTGTCGCGCGGATCGTGGCCGGCGATGGCCATGTAGACGGTGGCCGCGTCCTCGACGGTGTGGGCGAAGGGGCCGATCTGATCGAGCGAGGAGGCGAAGGCGATGAGCCCGTACCGGCTCACCCGCCCATAGGTGGGCTTGAAGCCGACCACGCCGCTGAGCGCCGCCGGCTGGCGGATGGAGCCGCCGGTGTCGGACCCCAGCGCGAAGGGCACCATGCCGGCCGCCACCGCCGCGGCGCTGCCGCCGCTGGAGCCTCCCGGCACCCGCTCGACGTCCCAGGGGTTGCCCACGGGCCCGTACGCGCTGTTCTCGTTGCTCGAGCCCATGGCGAACTCGTCGCAGTTGGTCTTGCCGACGACCACCGCCCCGGCGGCGAGGAGGCGCTCCACGGCGGTGCCGGTGTAGGGCGGCCGCCAGCCCTCGATGATGCGGCTCGACGCCGCCGTCGGCACCCCCTCGAGGCAGAGCACGTCCTTGAGCGCCACCGGGATGCCGCACAGTGGCGGGGCACCCTCGGGATCGTCGCGCAGCCGCCTGTCGGCCGCCTCGGCCTGGCGCTGGGCGGCCTCGTCGGTACGCGCCAGGAAGGCGTGGACTCCCCCGTCCACGCGGTCGATGTGGGCGCGCGTCGCCGCCAGCAGCTCCACGGCGGTGACCTGTCCCTGGCGGAGCGCGGCGGCGCATTCGGCGATGGTCCGGCCGGACCATCCCCCGGCGGCCACGGCCACTACTGGATGGCCCCGACCCGGAACTCGTCGCCCTCGCGGTCGGGCGCGCCGGCGAGAAGCGCCGCCACCGGAGTGGAGGCACGGGCCTCGTCCTCGCGCCAGACGTTGACCAGGCCACCGATCTGGGCGGTCTCGCCGACGCCGCTGACGTCGATGCTCTGCAGCTCGGCGATGTGGTCGAGGATGGCGCCGAGCTCGTCACCCAGCCGCGCCCGCTCCTCCGGCGAGAGCCCGAGCCGGGCCAGCATGGCCACGTGGGCGACATCGTCGGCGGAGAGGGGCATCGCGGCCATTATCCGCGCGAGGCCGCCGGCCCCGGCGGCGGCGGGCCGCGCCCGCTCAGCGGTCGAGCGGCAGCCAGGTGAGGACGGCCTGCTCGCTGGGGGCGAAGCCGGCGGCGCGGTAGGCGGCGAGGGCGGCCGGGTTGTCGTCCCGCGTCCAGACGCAGGCGAAGGTGATCTGCCGCGACCGGAACAGCGCCATCGCCTCGGCGAGCAGGCGGGTGGCGACACCGCGGCCGCGGGCCGCCGGGTCCACGTAGAGCTCGGCGACCTCACCCTCAAGTCCGGTGCCGGGGTCGAACAGGACGCACCAGCAGACGCCGAGCGGCGCGGTCCCGGCCGCCTCGCGGGCCACCATGAGGTGGTTCTCGCCGGTGAAGGTGCTGCGGATCGGCGGCATGGCGGCCGCGATCTGGGCTCGGGAGCGGCGCGGGTGGTCGTAACCGGCCTGCTCGGCGACCTCGAGGTCCACCAGCATGGTCCGAACGGCGGGGTCGTCCGGATCGGTCAGCGTCTCGACGACGAGGTCGCGCTCGGTGTTGTCGCGGGGCATGTGTGCTGGCCCACCATACTTGTCCACCAGAGGGCCAGAGCCGACAGGAGACTGCAGTGATCGTCGTGACCACCGAGAACGTGCCCGGTTTCCGGGTGCGCCAGGTCCTCGGACCGGCCTTCGGGCTCACCGTCCGCAGCCGCGGCCTCGGCGGCAACATCGCCGCCAGCTTCCGCAGCATCTCCGGCGGCGAGGTGAAGAGTTACGTCAAGCTGCTCGAGGACGCCCGCCGCCAGGCGCTCGACCGGCTGGTCGAGTCGGCCACGGCCATGGGCGGCAACGCCGTGGTGATGATGCGCTACGACAGCTCCGAGATCGGCCAGACCATGAGCGAGATCGTGGCCTACGGGACAACCGTGATCCTCGAGCCGGTCGGCGTCGAGTACCAGGCTGCCCAACCAGCCGCCCAGGCCCTCCCGCAGCCGTATCCGTATCCCCCCGTCGGCATCGGCGGCCCGCAGCAGCCAGGCTGACACCCGTGGACGGCGTCGTCGTCCTCGTCATCCTGGTGGCGGTGGTGGTCGGTGTGGTTGCCGTCCTCGTCGGCGTCGATCGCTACCGCACGCGGGACCGTTCCGGGTTCAGCATGCCGACCAGCGAGGTTCACCTCGACCCGGTGACGCAGGCGCGCCAGCGCGTCTACGTCGATCCGGTGACGGGGGCTCGGAGCTACGTCGACGAGCCGGTCCCGCTGCCGGGCAGCCCGATCCCGCCGCTGGAGCGTCCCGGGCTGCTGTACCCACCGCCCGTCCCTCCCGGCCTCGGCGGGCCGCCCCGCGGGCTGACGGCGCCCCCGCCCCCCGACGTGTAGGAGGCCGTTGTCAGGCGAGCAACCGGCTGACATCCACTCGGGGGGTCACGCAGGGGCGGCCGGCGGCATGACGGTAGGTGACGCGCCCGTCCGCCCAGAGCACCACCGAGGACGACGACCGGGTGCCGTAGACGTCGCCGTGGATGCACGCCGCCTCGGGCCCGGCGATCCGGTCGGGGCCGTGGCCCTGCAGCAGTCGCTCGAGCCGCTGGAGCAGCTCCAGGGCCGGATGCGAGCGCGCCATGGCCGCCTCCATCCCCGCGCGCAGCCGGGCCACCTTGGCGTCACCGGGCTGGTCGACGTCGACCGTGGTGAGCACGTGGGCTCCGGGCTCGAGATCGACCAGGCGCGGCGGCGCGTCGGTGATGTGGGCGACCAGGGCGCGGTCGCGGGAGGCGTGCATGAGGTTGCAGGCGTTGTAGGCATGGGGATCGAGGCCCGTCATGACCCGCTCCACCTCCTCGTCGCCCGCGGCCGCCAGGAGCCGCAGCGGCAGCTCACCACGGGAGCGCCGCGCCGGATCGCGCAGTTCGACATTGCGGTTGGTGAGGGCGGATACCCGGGCCGCCGCCCCCACCGCCATCCAGGTGCCGCCGGCCACCAGGTCGACGCCGCCGGCCGTCCGTGGCTGCTCGGAGATCAGCCGGGGGTCGCCGGTGGCACGGGCCATCAGCTCGTCGCGGTTGGCGGCGAGGATCAGGGGCGCCTCGGGCACCGCCCGCCAGGCCACCAGGATGGTGCACATCGCCGGCCGTCGCCTCCCGGTGGTGCCGCCGGCCGCCCGTCAGCCGGCCGCCGGGTGTTCCTGTCCGCGGTCGGCGGGGGTGTCGGAGCGCCGCGCCCAGAAGGCGAGCAGCGACCGCTCCTCGGCGAGCTGGGCCTGGCCGAGCCAGGAGCGCCACTCCCGCTCGAAACCCTCGAGCGGGGTGAAGAGCGAGTCCCACTTCCAGCTGTCCGGAAGGGTCTCGACGTGAAGTCTCAGGCTGTCCATGTTTCTCTTCTCCAGGGAGCCGGGTGGCTCCCGCCGGATCACAGAGTTCCCGTCCTGGGAAAGCTCAAACCAGCCCGGCGCGGAGCCGGAACATGCGCACCCGCGGCCCGCCGGGACGGGGCTCCGCCTGCTCCGCCGCCTCCCCGAAGCAGGCCTGCAGGGCGGTCCGCACCGCCGGCTCCGAGGGCGCCCGGTCGACGGCGAGCGTGGTGATGGTGACGGCGTAGAGGTCGTTGCCGTCGGGCCGGTTGGGGTACAGGCTGCGGGTGACGGTGACCTTGAGGCCGAGGGCGGCGACGTCGGCGGTGTGGCGGCCCGGCTCGAACTCCAGCGGCGGAGAGGCGAAGTCGGCGTCGGCACGCCGGCGGAGCGCCGCCAGTTGCTCGACCGCGGCGGGCGGCGGCCTCTCCGCATCGATGGGCACCTGGCCACGGTAGCGCGGCAGGCCGCCGGAACCCCGTGCGCAGCCTGCCCGCGTTTAGCATTCGTGTCCAGCACGGTATCGATCCATTGCGCCGATCGCGCCGCGCCAGCGGCCGCGCACGGCCCCCCTCATTCAGCAGTTTCCCGGAGGCAGTCACCTCATGGCCAAGACCGTCGGCATCGACCTCGGGACCACCAACAGTGTGGTCGCGGTGATGGAGGGTGGAGAGCCCGTCGTCATCGCCAACGCGGAGGGCGGCCGCACCACGCCATCGGTTGTCGCCTTCACCCGCACCGGCGAGCGCCTCGTCGGCACCCTGGCCCGGCGCCAGGCGGCCGTCAACCCCGAGAACACCGTTTCCTCGATCAAGCGCTTCATGGGTCGCCTGCTCAGTGAGGTGACCAACGAGGCCAAGCAGGTCCCCTACAAGGTGGTCGCCGGCAAGGACGGCCGGGTCGAGGTGGTGGCGGGCGGCGAGACCTACACCCCCGAGCAGGTCTCGGCGATGGTGCTCCAGAAGCTCAAGACCGACGCCGAGGCGTACCTGGGCGAGAAGGTGACCGACGCCGTCATCACCGTCCCCGCGTACTTCAACGACGCCCAGCGCCAGGCCACCAAGAACGCCGGCCAGATCGCCGGGCTCAACGTCCTGCGCATCATCAACGAGCCCACTGCTGCCGCCCTCGCCTACGGGCTCGACAAGAAGGTCAACGAGAAGATCCTCGTGTTCGACCTCGGTGGTGGCACGTTCGACGTCTCGATCCTCGAGGTCGGCGAAGGCGTGTTCGAGGTCAAGGCCACCAACGGGGACACCCACCTCGGCGGCGACGACTACGACCGCCGCGCCGTGGACTGGCTCGCCGACGAGTTTAAAAAGGACCAGGGCATCGACCTGCGCAACGACCGCCAGGCCCTGCAGCGCCTCACGGAGGCCGCCGAGAAGGCCAAGATCGAGCTGTCCCAGCGTATGGAGACGGAGATCAACCTCCCGTTCATCACCGCCGACGCATCGGGGCCGAAGCACCTCGCGATCACGCTGTCGCGCAGCAAGTTCGAGCAGCTCACCGCTGACCTCACCGAGCGCTGCCGAAAGCCGTTCGAGGAGGCACTCAAGGATGCCGGGCTCACCGCCACGGACCTCGACGAGGTCATCCTCGTCGGCGGGTCGACGCGCATGCCGGTGATCCAGGAGCTGGTCAAGTCACTGACCGGCAAGGAGCCGCACCGCGGCGTCAACCCGGATGAGGTGGTGGCGATCGGCGCCGCCATCCAGGGTGGCGTGCTCAAGGGGGACGTCAAGGACGTGCTCCTTCTCGACGTCACGCCGCTGTCGCTCGGCATCATGACCGAGGGTGAGGTGAACACCAAGCTCATCGAGCGCAACACCACCATCCCGACGTCGAAGTCACAGGTGTTCTCCACCGCGTCGGACAACCAGAATTCGGTCGAGGTGGTGGTTCTCCAGGGCGAGCGACCGCTGGCCCGCGACAATCGCATCCTCGGCACATTCAACCTCGACGGCATCGCCCCGGCGCCGCGTGGTATGCCGCAGATCGAGGTCACATTCGACATCGACGCCAACGGCATCCTCAATGTCAGCGCCAGAGATCGCGGCACAGGCAAGGAGAACCGGGTGACCATCACCGGCTCGACGACGCTCGACAAGTCCGAGGTCGAGCGCATGGTCACGGAGGCTGAGGCCAACGCCGATGAGGACCGCAAGCGCGCTGAGGCGATCGAGATCAAGAACCGTGGCGAGAACCTCGCCTACCAGGCGGAGAAGGCGCTGACCGACGCCGGCGACAAGGTCCCTGCGGACGTCCGTAGCGACATCGAAGCCAAGGTCAAGGCGGTCCGCGACGCCATCGGCACCGGCGACAGCGATGCCATCAAGCGTGCCACCGACGACCTGCAGGGATCGATCCAGAAGATCGGCGAGGCCGTCTACGCGCAGAGCGGTGCTCCCACCGAGGGTGGCGGCCCCAACGGTGCCGCAAGCGGGGGTGGTGAGGAAGGCGCGCCACCGGCCGGCGAAGATGTCGTCGACGCCGAGTTCAAAGAAGTCTGAGGCCGACGGGTGGAGGGCCCGGCACCGTCATCGCGACGGCGCCGGGCCCTTTTTGGTGCGGTCGCCCCTGGCGTGGGTACAAGTTGGTTGTTGCACCGACCAATTTCGACATTGCCCAAACGCTCCAAGTAAGAGCAGAATCGGGCTGCCTGACGCCCGTGGCGGTGTCACAGTATGGCGCGAGCATTCGAAGACACGGCGTTGAGGACGCCCGAGCAGGCTGTGCCGCTCGTCGCGGACCCGGCTCCGCTGGGGCTGGCCGGCTTTGCGTTCACCACGCTGCTGCTGTCGCTGATCAACGCGCAGATCCTGCCCAAGACCGTCGAGGTGCTGGTCCTGTCCATGGCCCTTGCCTTCGGTGGGCTGGCGCAGTTCGTCGCGGGGATGTGGGCCTTCCGTCGCGGCAACACCTTCGCGGCCACTGCGTTCACCTCGTACGGGGCGTTCTGGCTCAGCTTCTACCTGCTCGTGGTGGTGTTCCTCCCGCTGGTGCCCAAGACCGCCGGCGCCAGCGACATCAGCAACTTCGTCGGCTGGTACCTGTTGGCTTGGGGCATCTTCACTGCATACATGTTTATCGCGTCGCTGGCGGGCGCTCGGGCCGTGTCGTTGGTGTTCATCCTTCTGACCATCACCTTCGTGGTCCTGGCCATCGGCAACTTCGGCACCAGCACCAGCATCGTCCAGGTCGGCGGCTACGTCGGCCTCGCCACGGCCGCGGCAGCGATATACGCGTCCTTCGCCGACGTTGTCAACGCCAACTTCAAGCGGAGAGTGCTGCCCACCTGATCGAGGAAGGGCACAACGACGGACCACTGTCGCGCATGGGTTTGGAGGAGACCACCCGATGGCTCAAGCGGCTTCCGATTCCACGATCGACGCCCTCCTCAAGGAGGGACGCACGTTCCCGCCGAGCGAGGAGTTCAAGGCGCGAGCAAAGGTTCGTGACGACTCGCTGTACGGTGAGGCTGCGGCGGACCTGGAAGCCTACTGGGCGAAGCAGGCGGAGAAGTATCTGACCTTCTTTCGCAAGTGGGACACCGTGCTGGAGTGGAAGCTCCCGTTCGCGCGTTGGTTCGTCGGCGGCACCCTCAACGCCAGCTACCAGTGCCTCGACCGTCATGTTGAGGCTGGTCGCGGCGACCAGGCCGCGTACCTGTGGGAAGGCGAGCCCGGCGACGTGCGCACGATCACCTACGGCGAGCTGCTCGACCAGGTGTGCAAGTTCGCCAACGCGCTCAAGGATCTCGGGGTCAAGCGCGGCGACCGCGTGGGCATCTACATGGGGATGGTTCCCGAGTTGCCGGTGGCGATGCTCGCGTGTGCGCGCATCGGCGCGGCTCACTCGGTCGTGTTCGGCGGCTTCTCCGCCGAGGCCGTCTCCGACCGGATGAACGACTCGGGATCGGTCCTGCTGATCACCCAGGACGAGGCCTGGCGCCGCGGCAGCACCGTCGCTCTCAAGCGCAACGTCGATGACGCGCTCGCCAAGACAGAGACGATCCGGAATGTCGTCGTGGTCCGGCGCACAGGCAACGAGGTGCCGATGACCGAGGGACGCGACCATTGGTACCACAACCTCGTCGCCGACCAATCCGCAAGCTGCGAGCCCGAGCAGATGGACTCCGAGGACCTGCTGTTCACCCTGTACACATCGGGGACCACAGCCAAGCCGAAGGGGATCAAGCACACGACCGCCGGCTACCTGTTGCAGACGATGTACACCCACGACCTGGTCTTCGACATCCAGCCGGACACCGTCTTCTGGTGCGCCGCCGACATCGGCTGGGTCACCGGGCACAGCTACATCGTCTACGGGCCGCTTGGCAACGGCGTCACCTCGGTCATGTACGAGGGTACCCCCGACTTCCCCGACAAGGATCGCTGGTGGGCGACCATCGAGAAGTACGGTGTCACCGTCCTCTATTGCGCACCGACAGCGATCCGCACGTTCATGAAGTGGGGCAAGGAGTTCCCAGAACGTCACGATCTCTCCACACTGCGCCTGCTCGGCACCGTCGGCGAGCCGATCAATCCCGAAGCGTGGGTCTGGTACCGGCAGTACATCGGCGGCGGACGCACCCCGGTGGTCGACACCTGGTGGCAGACTGAGACCGGCGGCATCATGATCGCCCCGCTTCCAGGGGTTCTGACTCTCAAGCCCGGCTCGGCAACTCGCCCATTGCCCGGCGTCTTCGCATCGGTGGTCGACGAGGAGGGCACCGAGGTGCCCGCCGGGCGTGCCGGCTACGCCGTGCTGACCCGCCCGTGGCCGGGCATGTTGCGCGGCATCTGGGGCGACGACGAGCGCTACAAAGAGACCTACTGGAACAAGTACGGCGACAAGTACTTCGCCGGCGACGGCGCGCGCATCGACGAGGACGGCTACTTCTGGTTCATGGGGCGCGTCGACGACGTCATGAACGTCAGCGGACACCGGATCAGCACCACCGAGGTGGAGTCAGCGCTCGTCGACCACCCGTCAGTCGCCGAGGCAGCGGTGACTGCCAAGGCGGATGAGCAGACCGGACAGGCGATCGCCGCCTTCGTGACGGTGCGCGGCGGCATCGAAGAGAGCACCGCGCTGGCGGCCGAGCTGCGCGACCACGTGGGCAAATTGATCGGCTCCATCGCCAAGCCCAAGTGGATCACGTTCACACCGGAGCTGCCCAAGACGCGCAGCGGCAAGATCATGCGCCGCCTGCTGCGCGACATCTCCGAGAATCGCAAGCTCGGCGACACCACGACCCTGGCCGACGCCAACGTGGTCAATGAGTTGCAGTCCCGCGCCAGGGCGGAGGCCGAGAAGGAGGGGTAGCTACCGAACCTGGTCGATGCGGGTGAGCACCCAGTCGTAGTCGCCGCTCATCACCGGTGCCTTGCAGTACGAGCACACCCCCCTGAGGTCGACATCCAGGGGTGCGCCGCAGTTGGGGCAGTGCTGTGCCATGGTGCCGCCGTCGGGACGCGTCGCCGCCGAGGAGGAACGCTCGAACAGCCAGTCCTCGTACCACTCGCGCACGGTGCGGTCGCCACGCGTGATCTTCTTGGTGGTGTTGTCCATGTCGTAATCCGCGCAGGCCGCGTGCATGCGCAACTGGATGCGATCGTGGTGGCTGTCGCTGCTGGCGTTGACGATCGTGGCGTCAGCGAGGGCGAGGTTGTCGAGCACGTTGTGCTGACCCTTGGCCACGTACTGCTCGATCTGGGCACGGTGCTGGTCCCAGAGCGTGTCGGACATCACCCGGCGGCTCTCCTCCGGTTTGCAGTCGCTCCACGCCTTCTCGATGATGAAGAACTCGCGCTGGGCCTGGTTGATGAACTCCGTCTGGTCGAAGGCCGGGTCGTGGGCCTGGATGGCGGCGAGGCCCTCCGACACGGTGTCCGGCGCAGCAGTCGCCTGGCCGCCGACGCCGAAGCCGGAGGGGACGCCCATCGGCCGGCTGTCGTCGTAGGTTGGCCTCCACCCCGACGGCGCCGAGGCGCGCATCCCGCCTCCGCCCATTCGCCGCCACGCGTTGAACGCCATCAGCAGCAGGAAGATGAACATGAACGGGCCGCCGCCGAAGAAGAGCAGCGAGAGCAACCCGAGCGATCCGAACCCGCCGCCGCCGTAGTAGCCGCCACCGCCGTAGTAGCCGCCACCACCGTAGCCGCCGCCAAAGCCGCCCCCTCCCCCGCCGAAGCCCTGGCCACCGCCGGCCCGCGCCAGGAAGGCGTGATGAATGAGCAGTTGGGCGGTGATCACCGGTGTTCCCAGCTGTCGCCCGGCGCCGGCGGAGGGGTGGGGTAGCCGTCGACCCTCTGGCCGTCGGCTGCGCCACCGCGGCCGACGCGGGCAAAGCTCGCCTGGAGCAGGATCGGGATAGCGATGGCCACCACCCCAAGATAGAACGTAGCCGCGTTGGGCAGGTTTTTCTCGTTGCCGAGGCCGTTGTAGCAGAACAAGCCCTCCGCAAATGAGATGCCGATGACCACAAGCAGGCCGACGACGAGCACGATCTCCTGGTTGCTTTCGTGGAGCACGCCCACGCGCGGAAACCGCAACTTGGCGACGCGGTAGATGTTCAGCCCCGTCCAGGAGTTGAGCAGTACCCCACTGACGAACGCGAGGACGCTGATGCCGAGCCGGAACTGGGCGAGGTTGTGGACGATGAAGGCGGCGATGTTGACCACGATCAGGCCGACCGGGGTCAGCGCGCCGATGGCGGGGATCGTCCAGCGGCGCAGGCCCGCGCCCAGGCCGTGCTGGCGAGGCACGTCGAACCGCTCACGCTGCGCTCGAATGGGCATGTCCTAAGAGTAGGCGGCGCAGGCTTTGTACGGGCGGGCTCTGGAGGGTCGAGTGCCGCCCTGCGCCTCGGGGCCGAACAGCGCCGGCTCAGGGAGGGGCGGCTCCCCAGGCCGCGGCGCGGTACCATGGAGACTGCACAGCGCGTTCCCTGAACGCTGTCGCCTCGTGGGGGCGTACGGTTTCGACGGGGTCGTGGTTTGCGCGATGGCGAGTCGAGCCCCGGGCTCGTAAAACCGGGAAAAACATAAGTGCGAAAGATGCACAGCCCCTTGCGCTCGCTGCGTAAGTAAGGCAAACGATCAGGCTACGGCCTGACGTCGACCGGTCATTCGGCTGCGGTGACCGGACCCGACGCTAATACCAGCAGCCTCGCCCCCCGCTGGCGTCACGGCGGCGGGGGGGACATACACCGTGACTGGCCGGTACGGAGCCTGGTCCCAGGGCGACGCACCGGTGAGAATAAAACCGGGACTACACTCGTAGAGGTTGCGCTTGACACGGCTTCGGACCCGGGTTCGATTCCCGGCGCCTCCACCACCGTTTTGAATACGAAATTGGTGGGTTTTGGCGGCCCATGAAGCCAATTCTGAAGCCAACGCGGGCCGGGGATTGATCGGCCGCAGCTGCTTCGTAGAACGATCTACGGTCCACGCCTCACCAAACGTACGTTCGCACTGTCAGGTAGAGTCGCCTCAGTGCGAGTGCGCCTCTCTATCGGGATCGATCGAGGCTCGGACCAGCAGCGTCCAGCGTCAGTCGATTCCGGCACGGCTGACGCGGTGTCGAGAGACCAGGAGAAGATCACATCGGTGCTGATCGCTCAGGCGCAGGCACAAGTCGCCGCGACGCTGGCGAACGCCGACAGCCACGACACGAAGGCTCTCGGACTGCTGGGCGCCGACATTGCGGGAGTGGCGGTTCTCTTGAGCAATCATGGATCGCTCAACCGCTTCTGGTGGGTGAGCCTCATTCCGGCAATGCTGTCCGCGGCCGGCTTCGCCTGGACCCTGCTGCCCCGAAGCTTTTCGACGGGACCGGCCATCGACGATCTTTACCGAGAAACGATTGGAGGACCAGCGCTCGACGCGAACGTGGCGGTGCTCGACGCTCTAACGCAGGCCATCGACGACAACCGCCGCGTGAGCGATAGAAAGCGACTCGGGTGGGCTCTCGGGGCCGTGGTGATGGCCGCGTCCACTGTCATCTGTGCCGTCTATCTGCTGGTGGTACGCTGAGGCCATGCCCGCTCGAATGTCGCCCGCCGCTTCCTCGCCTTCGAAGCCGCCACGGGCTCCCGCGGAGCTGCCGAAGCGAGACTATCCGATGCTCACAGTGCGCAAGGGGCTCGGCGCAGACAAGATCGAAAAGAAGTAGTGGGAGGAGCCGCTCCGCCTCCTCCTCCGAAGGCCCCACCCCCAAAGTCGGCGCCACCACCCCCCCGTGCGCCCGCTGCGCTGCCGAAGCAAGCGCGACCGATGACGCAAGTCCGCGAGGGCCAAAGGGAGCCAGCTCGGCGGAGCTAGCGGTTGGATCACCAGCCCATGCCTCGACCGCGGGATGGCGCGTGGTGGGGTGCCGGGTCCTCAGGCTGGAGGTAATGCGCCGTACGACGCCGCCTGCGAGCCGCTTCCCGGAGGTTGGCGAGCTCCTTTTCGGCCGAGTTGTCACCCCTCCGTCGCCGGTGCCGATCTAGGACAGCGTGGCGCGAGTCGCGGATCTTGCTTTGACCTCGGCTGGCGGCCACCTCCTCCATCGCTATAGCGACCACCCTGCCGGCCTCGTCTGGTGGCGTCCCGCTGCCGGTCAACCGCTCCCGGGCACTCTCGCCCGTTGAGTGGCCGAACACGTTGTCGAGGACCAGCGACGCGTGAATCCAGGTGGCGGCCGGCGGCAAATCCTGCATCGCACCGTTGTCACGAAGAGCCTGCAGCTGCTTATCTGTCGGCGGCTCGACCGCGTTTCCCTTGGCGTCACCCCCAGCCCGTGTCTCGACCAGTTGGCGGTCGTAGGCGGCCGGGTAGTCGAGAGTGCTCGGCTTCGGCGCGTCACGCTCCATCGAGGCGATGAGTCCCTGTTTAGTTCCGGCACACGCTTGACGAAGTAGTACCG